>Ga0247727_10000218_pt1 | contig 134882 bp, 125 predicted proteins | sample WisWelCaveWW1625_FD_202498 | JGI IMG/M metagenome (GOLD analysis project Ga0247727, IMG submission 202498) | Biofilm microbial communities from Wishing Well Cave, Virginia, United States - WW16-25 | ecosystem: Environmental > Aquatic > Deep subsurface > Groundwater > Cave microbial mat... | reverse complement strand
GGCTGGCAGGCGAGCGCCATGGCGATCATCACGCGCTGGCGCATGCCGCCGGAGTACTGGTGCGGATAGGAGGCGAGCCGGCTCGCCGCGTCGGGGATGCGGACCCGGCCAAGCAGCTCCTTGGCCATCGCCAATGCCTTGGGCCAGGAGGCGCTGCGATGCAGGTTGATGGGCTCCGCCACCTGCAGGCCGACGGTCAGCGCCGGGTTGAGCGACGACATCGGCTCCTGGAAAATCATGGCAATCTTGTTACCGCGGATGTCGCGGATACCCGCGTCGTCGAGCTTCAGCAGATCCTTGCCTTCGAACAGCACCTCGCCGGTCTCGATCCTGCCGGGGGGCGAGGGGATGAGGCGCATGATCGACAGCGCCGTCACGCTCTTGCCGGAGCCCGACTCGCCGACGATGGCCACAGTCTCGCCGGCGTCGATGTCGAAGGACACGTGGTCGACGGCCGTCACCGGACCGCGCTCGGTCTTGAAGCGCGTGGTCAGGTTTCGGACCTGCAGAAGGGGGGTAGGCATGGACGATCGTGGCCCGATGCCGGCGGACGATCGCCGCCGGCATCCAGCCGTTGCCCTCAATAGCCCAACTTCCTCTTGAGGTCCTGGTCGACCCAGATGCGCGCGTAGATCGGACCCGGGCGAACGGAGCCGGCGCGCAGCTCACCGTTGTAGTTCTTCACCCACGGCCACCACGCGGTATAAATGTGCGGCGTGGGCAGCCAGATGTAGGGCGCCTTGTCCAGGATCTCGCGCGTCATCTCCTTGAGCATGACCTGGCGCTTGCCCTCGTCACGCTCGGCGTACACTGCGTCCATCTTCTTGTCGTAGGCGGGGTCCGACCAGCCCGACGGGTTCCACTGCTGTCCGGTGGTGAAGCTCTTGCGGATGGTCGTGGTCGGGTTGGTGTGGCCGTTGTTCATGAAGTAGCCGGGCGCCATCTTGCGCGAGGTCATCGCCGAGAGGAACGCGGCATACTCCATGGGCTGGATCTCGATTTTGACGCCGACCTTCTCGAGATAGGCAGCCACCAGCGGCAACAGGTCCATGTGGTCGGGGCTGCAGGCGCAAACCTGCACCTTAAAGGAAAAGCCGTTGGGGTGGCCGGCTTCGGCCAGCAGCTTCTTGGCCTTGTCGGGGTTGTACTCGTAGAGCTCCTGGACGCTTGCGGGCATCGCCTCGAGCGGCTCGAAGTAGCCCTTGTAGTCGGGATGCATCGGATAGGCGAAGAGCTCGGCGTTGCCGTTGTAGTAGGCGGAGACGATCTCCCTCTTGTTGACCGCCATGTTGAGGGCGCGGCGCACGCGGATATCGTCGAACGGCTTGGTGTCGACCTGGAACGCCAGATACGTGCCCGACATGTTGAGCCATTTCGACCACTTGAGTTGCGGTGCGCTCCTCTTCAACTCGTCGACGTTCTGCCAGCGAATGGTCTCCAGGATGTCGAGCTTGGCGGTGCGCAGCGCGGTGATGAAGGTCGCTTCGTCCTTGATGGTGCGATAGACGAGCTTGTCGACGAAGGGCAGCTTGTAATCGCCGCCGTTGACCTTGTCCTTGTCCCAATAGTTCGGGTTCTTGGTGTAGGTGTTGGAGTTGCCCTGCACGACCTCGCTGAGCATGAAGGGACCCGTGCCGTTGACGTTCTTCCAGTTGTTGGCCCCGGCCTCAACCACCTCCTTGGGATAGATCCCCGAGAAATAGCCGTAGCCGAAGCGGTAATCCCACTCGGCAAAGAAGTCCTTGAAAGTGAACACCACCGTGTGCTTGTCGACCGCTTCGACCTTGGCGACGTGGTCGAAGTAGCCCTTGATCTTGCGCGGGCTGCTTTCCAGCCGGGTGTAGGAGAACACCACGTCGTCGGCGACGAACTCGCGAGCCTTCATCACGCCCGGCTTCTCCGGAAACATGATGCCCTTGCGCAGCTTGATCTCGATCCTGAGCGGGTTCTCCTTCCACTCCCAGCTCTCTGCCAGCTCGCCCCGGATGGCGTCTGAGGGCAGCCAGGCGTCGGCGTAGAAGGGGTGCTTGCCGCCGCTCTTGACGCTCTTCGACAGGTCGGCGGCGAACAGCTGCTCGTAGACCTGGCCCGTATCGTGGTTGTGTTTCCAGTTCCAGTCGTGCGCGTCCCAGGACAACGCCGAGAGCGTCACGTAGACGGTGCCGATCTCGAGCGAGCCGCCGTGCTTCGGCTTGTCGGTGTCGGCCAACGGCTCGCCTGCACCCAACAGCAGCGACGCGCCAAAGATGCCCGCGGCGAGGCCGGCAGTGATGCTACTCTTCCTCATGGCTTCCTCCTCGTTGCTTCTTCTGGTTTGAGCCTCAGCGCGACCCACGCATGCGCGGATCGAAGAGATCGCGCAGCGCGTCGCCGAACATGTTGGTGGCGTAGACGACGATGGTGAGGCACAAGCCCGGCGCCAGCGCCAGCCACGGCCCCTGGAACATGAAGGTGCGGCCGCTGCCCGACAGCATGCCGCCCCAGGTCGGCGCCGGTGGCGGTACCCCAAGCCCCAGGAACGACAGTGCCGACTCGATCAGGATGACGACGCCGACGCGGGTGGTGAACAGCACGATGATGGGCGGTAGCACGTTGGGCAGGATATGCCGCCACAGGATGCGCGGGGTGGAGGCGCCGATCGACTGCGCGGCGTGCACGTACATGTTCTCGCGCACGGAGACGACGGCCGAGCGGATGATGCGCGAGCCGGCGATGCCGAGCAGCAGGCCCAACGTGACGATGATCTGCCCCATGCCGGGACCGACCACCGAGACCACGACGATGAGCACGATCAGGTCGGGAAAACTCTGCCAGGCGTCGACGAAACGCTGGGTGATGAGGTCGACCTTGCCGCCGAGGTAGCCGGTGACGATGCCGATGACGACGGAGATGAGCGTCGCCAGACCGGCGGCGCAAAAGCCGATGATGACGGAGAGCTGCGCGCCGTAGAGGCAGCGCGAGAGCATGTCGCGGCCCAGGTTGTCGGTGCCGAACGGGAAGGCCCAGGAGGGGGGCTTGAGCCGGTTGACAGGATTGATCTGGTTGGCGCCGTAGGGAGCGAGGACATCGGCAAAGACGCCGCAGAACAGGAACAGAAGGAAGACGACGCCGCCGATGGCTCCGAGCGGCTTCTCGCGAAACAGGCGGCCGACAAAGCGCCGGGTGGGGCCTGCCGCGCGCGCACGGCGCAGGGGCTGGGCGATGGTCGCCATCAGCGATACCTCACCTTGGGATCGAGCAGGCCATAGCTCAGGTCGACCAGCAGATTGATGACCATCACAGCCACACCGACAATCAGGAACACGCCGGTAATGATGGGATAGTCGCGCTGGTAGACGGCATCGAGCAGCAGGAGGCCCATGCCGGGAATGACGAAGATCTGCTCCATGATGACCGCCCCGCCGATCAAGAGCGGCGCCTGCAGCCCGATCAACGTCACCACGGGGATCAGGGCGTTGCGCAGGGCGTGGCGCGCAACGACCAGCTTCTCGGACAAGCCCTTGGCCCGGGCGGTGCGGATGTAGTCCTGGCGCAGCACCTCGAGCATCATGGTGCGCGTAAGGCGCATGGTGATGGCGGAAAGAGATGTGCCGAGGATGATGGCCGGCAGGATCATCTGCTTGAGGTTGTGCACCGGGTCCTGTCCGAAGGACATGAATTTCACCTCGGGCGACCAACCCCACCAGATCGAGGGGAAGACCATCACCATGGTGCCCATCCAGAAGCTGGGCACCGCCAGCATCAGGATCGAGAACGAGCGGCCGATGTAGTCGCCGGCCGTGTCCTGGCGCATGGCCGAGTAGGCGCCGATGGGGATGGCGACGAGGAGGGCGACGAGCAGCGCCAAGAAGCCAAGCTCGAAGGTGACCGGCAGCCGCGCGAGCAGCAACTCGGCGACGGAGATGTTGTGCCACAGCGAACGGCCGAAATCGCCGTTGAGGAGGATGCCGCCGATCCAGCGGCCGTACTGCTCCCACATGGGCTTGTCGAGGCCGAGGGCAGAGATCAGCTGCTCCCGGCTCGCCTTGTCGGCCGAAATGTCGTTCTGAGAGAGCATCAGGTCGATGACGCTGCCCGGAATGAGCCGCACCGTCACGAACACGATGAGGCTTGCGAAGAACAACGTCGGGATCAGCGCCAGCAGCCGGCGCGCGATGTAGGCTTGCATCAGGCCCTCGTTGGGGCGCGTTCCACTCCAAAGCGCCCAACAGACAACGAAATCGTCGCAGGCGCAACTGTTGTCCGACAATCGGACCGTTCAGCAGACCCTGTCATCGATGACGTGGATCGCGTCGGAGACCGGAGCCGCGGAGCGTAGTGCAGCAGCGTAGGGCTTCATCTCACCCGAGCTTGATTTCGCCGGGAGGGGCAGGAAGATTACACTGCTCGAGGTCATCGGCAGACGCGCTCACGGGTCGAAATATGGTGCAAGAGCAGCACTTGGCTGCCCTGATGCGCGCTGCGCAGGCGGGCGACAGGCCTGCGTACGCGGCGCTGCTGCGCGCCCTTGTGCCGCTCGTGAAAGGCGCGGTGCGGCAACGCTTCGGCTTTCTGCAACCACAGGACATCGACGATCTGGTGCAGGACATCCTCCTCTCTCTGCACGCGACCCGCGCCACCTACGATTCGGCCCGCCCCTTCCTGCCCTGGCTGATGGCCATAACTCGAAACCGTATTGCGGACAGCGCACGTCGGTATGTCCGGCGCGTCGCCTACGAGGTCCCGTCCGGGCAGCCCCCTGAAACCTTTCCCGCCGAGAACGCGAATATGTCCTTGCATGGGTACGGAGACACCGAGGCTTTGACACAGGCGATGACAGGTCTTCCCGAAGGTCAGCGGCGAGCGATCGAGCTGACGAAGCTGCGCGAAATGTCTCTCAAGGAAGCCGCGGCAGCGACAAGAATGAGCGTTGGAGCCCTCAAAGTTTCCGTCCATCGGGGCATGTCAGCGCTACGCAAGGCGCTGGGCGCCAAGGCCTGATCATGAATACGGATGAATTCATCGAGCGTCTCGCGGCCGACTTGCGGCCGGTGCGCCCGCTGCGGCCGCCTTGGCTGCGGGCGGTGGTTTGGCTGGCTATTGCCCTGTCCTATGTTGCCGCGGTTGTGTGGACCAAGCTGATGATGAGCGATGCGTCGCAGATGCTTTCCGATGCGCGCTTCCTGTTCGAACAGGCCGCCACGCTTGCCACGGCGTTCACCGCCGCGATTGCCGCCTTCCGCAGCGTCATTCCGGGGTTCGACCGCAGGATACTGCTTCTGCCGCTGGTTCCCCTCGGACTATGGCTCGGCAGCGTGGGCCTAGGGTGCATGCAGGACTGGTTGCGCCTTGGCGCCGACGGGCTGACATTGCGGCCTGACTGGGACTGTCTGCCGTCGGCGACAATCATCGGCATTGTCCCGGCCATCGCTATGGTGATCATGCTCCGTAAGGGAGCGGCCCTGCATCCCCGCCTGACGTTGGCCTCGGGGGCACTTGCCGTAGCGGCCGCTGGCAACTTCGGCCTGCAGTTCTTCCATTTCCGCGATGCCAGCATCATGATCTTGGCATGGCACTTGGGAGCCGCAGCCGTGTTGTCGGCCTTGGGTGGGTGGTTCGGGGAGCGCTTGCTGGGCTGGCGTCACGAAGTTCTGTGAGCCCACAGGCAGAGGCTGGTAGCCATTCTGCGGCAAACTATTTGGGGTCGCGGTGTAACACTCGGAGGCGTGCGAACGAATTACTTTGATCGATGTGTGCCGTGGCAGGATGCACCTCCATTGGGAAATCATGCGTGCGCGAGCGTTGGAAGGATAACCTGTTGGAAGGATAACCTGTTGGAAGGATAACCTGTTGGAAGGATAACCTATTGAAGAGGCTGGAAAGTTGACGGTGTTGGGCCCTGCCGACACGTTCGAGGCCGCAAAGGGCGAAGGGCCGGATTGGCGGTTGCGGTCTGCTTGCGCGGTCGCCGTGATGGCCAAGGCCTCGATTGCGGGCGAGACCAAGACACGCCTTGTGCCGCCATTGACGAAGGAAGAGGCGGCGACGATCAACACGGCCTTTCTGCAGGACGCTGCCGATAGCATGTTGGCCGCCGCCGCATTCGCCAACATTACGGCCTGGATGGCGTATGCGCCTGCCGGATCGGAGGCATTCTTCCGGACGCATCTGCCCGAGCGCATCGGCCTGATCGAGACCGTGGCGCCTACCTTGGGGGAATGCCTGCTGCATGCAGCCAGTACGCTGCTGCGGGCAGGCCACGGCGCCGCCTGCTTGATCAACTCGGACAGCCCGACCCTGCCGATTGGCTATCTCGTCGCTGCGGCAATCGCCCTCGCGGTGCCGGGTGATCGCATCGTGCTCGGGCCCTCCACCGACGGTGGGTACTATCTGATTGGTATGAAGCGCCCACACCCGGGCTTGTTTGAAGGCATCGCCTGGAGCACAGACCAGGTTTTTGCCCAGACCCTGGCGCGGGCCGGGGCTCTCGACTTGCCGGTTTTCGAGCTGCCCAGCTGGTACGATGTCGACAATACGCAAGCGCTGCGGGTTCTTGTTCACGAGGTGATCGATGGCAAACCTTTCCGCGATGCGGGCACGTCGACACCGGCAACGTGGACGCGGCGCCATGTGGCTGCGCTGATCGAGGAGTCGGCCTTGCGGGAACGCATCGATGCGGCTCACAACGCGGACGGGCCGCCATGACGAGCGCATCTCGTCCAAGGTTGCAGCCTGGCTCAGCGAAGCTTTGGCTTGCGGCAATGGCTGTGGGATTGACTCTGCTCGCAGCGGCAGGACCTGCATTGCATTGGCGCCTGGGCGGCTGGACGCTGCTCACCTCGTTTGCGCTCGCCAGCGCTTGCGCGTTTTTTGCGCTTCGGATCGCCGGGCGAACCGATCAAAATATGGCTCTGCTCATCATCCTGATCGGCGCAGCCGCCATGCGGCTGGCGCCGCTCTTCTCCGAGCCCACCCTGTCCAGCGATATCTATCGCTACATCTGGGACGGTCGCGTGCAGGCCTCTGGCACCAACCCCTACCGCTATGTGCCCGCGGCAGGCGAGCTGGCACCGTTGCGCGATTCTGATATATGGCCGCACATCAATCGTGCCGACTACGCAGTGACGATCTATCCGCCGGTAGCGCAATCCGTCTTCTTCGCCCTAACACGCTTCGGCGAAAGCGTTGTCACCATGAAACTTGGCCTGCTGCTGTTCGAGGCGGTGGGCGTCGCGGCCATTATCGCGCTTCTGCATCGACTTGGCATGCCGGCAACGCATGTCACCGCTTACGTTTGGCACCCGCTGCCTATATGGGAGATCGCGGGCAACGGTCACGTCGACGCGGCCATGCTCGCATTCATCCTGGTGGGGCTGCTTGCATACCTGCATGGTCGAACGCTGACGGCGGGTGTGCTGATAACGCTAGCTGCCCTCATCAAGCCGCTCGCCCTGCTGGCGCTGCCCGTGCTGTGGCGACCGTGGAACTGGCGACTGCCACTGTGCGTGGTGGCCACCATCGTCCTGGCATACGTGCCCTATCTTTCCGTGGGCTCAGGCGTCTTCGGCTTCGTTCCCGGCTACCTGCAGGAGGAGGGACTTGCCTCGGGCAGTGGCTTCAAGTTGCTTTGGCTGGTGCAACTCGCGACCGGCCCTCTGCGCTATGGGACGGTGGCCTATCTCGCGGCATCGGCACTTGCGCTCGGCGCCCTGGCTCTCGCCGTCGGATTTCGGTCCGATCGATCGGCGCACGCATCGATGCGCGCGGTCAGTTGGCTGCTGATCGCATTCCTGGTTTTGATTTCGCCGAACTATCCTTGGTACTTCCTGGTGCTTGTTCCGTTTCTTGCGCTTTCGCCGTCGACCACTGCCTGGGCGTTGACCAGCGCCGGCGTGCTGTTCTACGACGTCGTTCCCAACGATGTTCTGCCTGCATACGAGGTGCGGGTCGCCGTATTCACGCTGGCGGTCCTTGCCGCACTCGCGCACGATCTGTGGGGCGAGTGGCGCAAGACCGTCCCGGTTGCCGTCGGAGAGACAACATGAGCACGCAAGCGCGCCCCCCCTCGCTGGTCGATCCGCGCCGCTATCACGATGGCATCGGCGATGCCCTGAACCCGATCGCAGCGAGCGATCCGGTGTGCCTCTACCTGGAAACAACCAACCGCTGCAACCTGCTCTGCACCACCTGTCCGCGCACCTACGCCGACCTCGAGCCTGAAGCCGATATGAGCTGGGAGCTGTTTACCCGCATTGTCGACCAGGTGCCGAATATTGCCCGCGTGGTCTTGCACGGCGTCGGCGAGCCCATGCTGGTGAAGGAGCTGCCGCGCATGGTGCGCTATCTCAAGGCGCGCGGTGCCTACGTGCTGTTCAACACCAACGGCACCGTCCTCACGCCGAAGAAGGGTCGCGAGCTTTGCGATACCGGCCTCGATGAGCTGCGCGTTTCCCTCGACGCGGCCGACGCGCGCACGTTCGTGCTCGTGCGCGGCAAGGATTATTTCAATCGAATCGTGCGCAATGTGCGGACGTTCACCGAGATGCAGCGGCGGGAAAAGCTGCCCCTGCCGCGCGTCTCGCTCTGGCTGACCGGCCTCAAGGAGACGATTGCCCAGCTTCCCGATTTCGTGCGCATCGCCCAAGATGTCGGAGTTGGCGAGGTCTATCTGCAGCGGCTCGTCTATTTCGGCGACGATGCCATCGGCATGGCTCGCCCGGACCAAGCCCTGTTCGAGCGTCTGACACTGGACGAACAGCAGCATCTCGACGCCGCGACCGAACTTGCGCGGTCGCTCGGCATCAACTTCAACGCCTCCGGGGCGACCGAGCCCGATGAGAGCTTGGCACGCAAGACCGACAAAAACCCGTGGTCCCTGTGCCGCCGTCCCTGGGCGGTGATGTATTTTACGGCCAACGGGCGGGCGCTGCCCTGCTGCATCGCACCGTTCTCGCAGCGCGGCTACGAGAACTACACACTCGGCGACGCCACGCAGGCGAGCTTGCGGGAAATCTGGAACGGTGCTGCCTACCAGAAATTCCGCGGTGCGCTGCAATCTGATGCGCCAGCGAAATCCTGCGCCAGCTGCGGTCTGCGCTGGAGCCTGTAGGTGCCGAACGACAGCACCGAACAGCGCCGCAACGTCAGTGCCATCATCCCATGTCTCGACGAGGAAGATGCCATTGGCCCCTGCGTGGCCGCCGTGCTCGCGCATGGGTTGGGCGAAGTTATCGTCGTCGACGGCCAATCGGTTGATCGGACCGCGGAGCGGGCGGCGGCGGCTGGGGCCAAAATCGTCACAGAGCCCGCGCGGGGCTACGGGCATGCCATGCTTGCGGGGCTGGCTGCCCTGTCGCCGGCGAGCACCATCGTTCTCTTCATCGATGGCGACGGCAGCGACCGACCCGAGCTGATCCCGGCGGTATTGGCACCCATCGAGAACGGCAAGGCTGATTTCGTGCTCGGCTCGAGGCTGCGGGGAAACCGGGAACCCGGCAGTCTCGGCGCATCCCAGATCGTTGCCGGCCGCCTCGCCGGATTGCTCATCCGTCTCCTTTACGGCGTCCGCTTCACGGACATGTCGCCGTTCCGAGCCATCCGCCGCGACGTGCTCGATCGGCTGGGCATGGCCGAAAAGACCTTCGGCTGGAATCTGGAAATGCAGATGCGGATTGCCGCAGCAGGCCTGCGCGCGGTCGAGGTTGCCGTTGGTCAGCGCCCCCGCGCGGGCGGGGTTTCCAAGGTGTCGGGCGATTGGCGAAGCGCGGCACTGGCAGCCTGGGTCCTGGTGCAGTCGTTCTGGCGTCTGGCGCGGCAGCTCCGGCAGAAGGGTCGCGCAGCCCCCGGTAGGCCCAGGGCTTCGTAGCGACCCGAGCGCCGGGACGTGGACGAGTGCACCAGCGACGGTGGCCCGCTCACGAAGCTCTGATTTGCGGTTGATCGTTTGCCTAGGCCACCTTCGCAGTGGGGCGACAGCATCGCGCTGCCGCATGCAAAGCGCATCAGCGATGGGTCCGATAGGGCATCTCATTCCCCGGCAGCTTGTGCCGGATCTCTCACTGCCGCTTGCCGGCGGCGGACATTGGCGGCTGTCCGACCAGAAGCCCAAGCACTTCACGATGCTGGCGTTCTATCGCGGTATGCATTGCTCGGTTTGCAGGGACTATCTCAGCCACCTGCAGTCGATGTACGCGGCATTCAGCAAGCGGGGCGTCACCCCGATCGCCATATCGACAGACGACGCCGAACGCGCGTGCTCGGCCGAGGCAAGATGGGGGCTCGAGGATCTCTGCGTTGCTTACGGCTTGTCGTTGCCGCAGGCACAGGAATGGGGGCTCTACGTCTCGCGCGGATGCGGGCGCTCATCGCTGGGCATCGAAGAACCGCTGATGTTCGTCGAGCCCGCCCTGTTTCTGATCCGACCGGACCGTACGCTCTACTACGCCTCGGTGCAGTCGATGCCGTTCGGGCGGCCATGCTTCGAAGAAATGCTGCTCGGAATCGAAAAGGCCGTCGCCGGGGACTATCCGGCGCGCGGAGAGGTCGCGGACTAGAGCGAGACCTGAAACGTGAATCTGGCTCTAAACTATTAGAACAGAGCAGGATTCACGCTTCGGCCGATACGTTTATCGTGGGGCCGGCGTGATGCAATCCGAAGCGATCCTGCTCTAGGACGGCGTCCAGTATGGAGGTGCGAGGTGCGGCACAGCACGATCATGGCACTGCTGTTTCTTGCAGGCGCCGCGGCCGGTGTTCCGTTTGGCTTCGCCCTTTCACAGGCGACGCCGCAGATGCGCGTCCAGGTCGTGTTGCAGCACCGCGTTGCCGATATTCCGCTGCCGGCCAACCTGGAGGTCCGCGATGACCGCTGGGACCCGGGCGCCGAGACCGGTGTGCACGAGCACCCTGGTCCCGTCATCCTGGCGGTGATCGAGGGCGAGCTGGTCGAGGAGACGCCCGGCGGGCGCAATATTCTCCGCGCGGGTCAGGCGTTCTGGCGTCCCGCGCGCGAACCCCACAACGTGAAGAACAGCAGCGAAAAGCCCGCGCGGGTGCTGGCCATCCACTTCGATCCAGCGCGGTGAGCTGACCGCTTCAGCCGCGCGCCATGACAATCGTCGTACAGGCACTCTCGAGCTTGGGCATCTCACGCGCCGCAGCCTGGCGAATGGTGAGCCGGCGTTGCTCTCCGCGCACGATCGGGCAATAGGGGTCGGGCTCGCCGAGCGCCCCCATCAGGCGGCGGCGGCCGGCGCACCCGCCGCCGCAGGCGGGCAGATGGGCACAGCCGGCACACGCTTCTGGCACGGAGCGAGCATCGACGAACGACTTTGTCGCCAACACATCGGCGCCGGTCTCGAGCAGAAGGTCGAGCGGTGCGCCGCTCCCGGGCCAGTACACGCACGGCTGCACGGTCGCGCGCGGCGTGACCCTCACCGTCGCCACGCCGCAACCGCCGCGGCGCGGAGGAAGACCGGCCATGGCGCGCACCAAAGGCTCGCCGATAGCGATGACATCGGTGTGCTCGAACAGCCGTTCGAACCCGGACCAGTACTGCTCGTAAGTCAGGGCAAACTTGTCGGTCCGGACCGACTGATAGACATTGGTTCGCAACGGCGCATCGTAGGCTTTCGCGATTGCGGCAATGTCGGCGAGCCGGTCGAAATTGGACTGCATCATCACTGCAATCAAGGTGACGGGCACGCCGAGGCGTCGGCAGCGCGCCGCCTGCTCATGTAGCAGTTGCCAGTTCCCGGGCCCGCGCTGCTGGTCCTGCTCGGCCTCGGTCGGGTAGTCGAGCGAGAACTCTATGTCCTTGAAGGCGGCGAGGTCGGCGTCGGAGATAGCGGCTACCGAATAGCCGTTGGTGGTCATGGTCAGCTTGACGGGCTGCGCGCGCAAGTACGCGAGAATCGGCAGGAACTCGGGATGGAGGCCGTTCTCGCCGGTGCCGAGATTGACCGAGCGAACCGAGATGCGCTGCATCACCGAGCGCACTTGTTCCAGGGTCAAGCGGTCGACGCGGGATGGATCGCGATAGCAGAACGCACACGCGAGATTGCACTCGTTGGTCAAGCCGAGACCGAGCGCAAACGCGGGGGTGTTCGGTTGGGCGAAGCGATTGTCCACGGTGGCAGTCACTGACATCGAGGGCTTGCTCGCGACTTGAGGGCGGATGAGAGTGGCACAATTGCACGGTCGGCTGGCGCTACGGCTAACCAACTAACGTCTATTCGAACGAACGAGGCAAAATGTTACCGACGGGGCCGCAGCCGGACCAGCAGCCGCAACGATGGGACGATCACGTCTGCGTGTACGAGACCGTGTTCGAGCCCTTCACTTTGCAGTTCGCGCAGGCGGCTATCTCGGCGCTGGGCCTCGCTACCGGCCGTTCCGTGCTCGACGTCGGTGCGGGCAGCGGTGGAGCCGCACTTGCCATGGCTGGGAAAGGCCTGCGGGTGACTGCGATCGACGCATCCTCGCGCATGGTCGACCGCATCGTGGCAAGAGCAGCCGAGCGTAGCCTTGCGATCGATGCGCAAGCCATGGATGGTCAGGCCCTGCAATTCGATGACGCAACCTTCGATGCTGCGTTGTCGGTGCTGGGAATCATTCTGTTTGCAGATGTCGCCCGCGGCTTGGCCGAGATGCGCCGCGTGGTGTGCCGCGGCGGGCCGGTTTCGGTCGTCACTTGGACGCAACCGCAGAACTACGAGCTGGCCGCAGAGCTGCGAGCAGCCATCCAGTCGATCTGGCCGGAGCAGCCCCCGGCCGCCCTTCCTGCGCAGTTGCGCTACCGTGAGGAGAGCGATTTTCGGGCGCTGTTCAAAGCTGCCGGCCTCGGCGAGCCGGTGATCACGACCGCAACGGCGCGCCTCGAGGCGCCCTCGGCACGCTGGCTCTCCGAACGCATCGGCTTTGCGCCCGGAATGGCCGCCATGATGGCCGGCCTTGGCCACCGCGCACCTGCCGTCATCCAGCAGTTCACCGAAAACCTCGAAGCGCGCTTGGGCAGGGGGCCGATTGGACTCTCCGGCGTGGCTTTTATCGGGACGGCACAGGTCCTGTAACCTTTGCCCATTCATCTGCGAAGAATCACACAGGCGTGAGCCGTTGGGGGCGACTTGTGTAGGGACACAAGTCCCGGCGGCCATCATTGTCGTTCGTAAGGCGTTAGACTAGCTGTCGCCGCCAGCAAGATCGCACGCCTACAGCAACTGGGGAGTTACAATGTTCAAGCGACTAAGTCTTGTGATTGCGTTCGTGAGCGTGCTGGCAGCAGGGGTCGCCAACGCGCAGCAGGCCACGTTGGTGTTCACCGCGATCCCCGATGAGGATGAAACACGCCTCGTGGAAAGATTTACCCAGTACGCTAAGTACTTCGAGAGCAAGCTCGGTGTTCCAGTCAAATATCTTCCGGTCAAGAGCTATCCCGCTGCCGTCACCGCCTTCACCAACAATCAAGTGCAGTTCGCCTGGTTTGGCGGCTTGACGGGCGTGCAGGCGCGGCTTGCCGTGCCCAATTCGCAGGCGATCGCGCAAGGTGCGGAAGACGTTGCCTTCAAGAGCTATATCATCGCCCATGCCTCGACAGGTCTGAAGCTTGCGAAGGATTTTCCGAAAGCCATCGAGGGCAAGACCTTCACCTTCGGGGCGCGCGCCTCGACCTCGGGGCGACTATTCCCCGAACATTTCATCCGCCAGGCGCTGGGCAAGGAGCCCGAGAAGGTTTTCTCGCGCGTCGGCTACTCGGGGGATCACAGCCGCACAATCCAGTTGGTGCAATCGGGGGCCTATCAAGTCGGTGTGCTCAACCACCTGGTCTGGGACCAGGAGGTCAAAAGCGGCAAGGTTGATACGAAAGTGGTCTCGTTGATTTGGGAAACGCCGACCTATCCCGACTATCATTGGGTCGCGCGCGGCGACGCGGACAAGACCTTTGGTGTAGGGTTCACAGCCCGGCTGCAGGCGGCGATCCTCGGCGTCGACGATCCCAAGCTGCTCGCCATCTTCGATCGCTCGAAGTTCATCCCTGCCAAGAACGACGACTACAAGGTGATCGAGGACGTCGGCAAGCTCACCGGCCTCATCAACTAGCGGCGAACTGCGGATGGGCTTTGCCGCATGACCGGGGAGATCGTGTTCGAATTGAAGAGGGCGTGCGCCGGCTATAGTGGCCGGCCCGTCCTTTTCGATATCGACCTCACGGTGCGGGCCAACGAGCGCATCGCCGTGATGGGGCGCAGCGGAGCCGGCAAGTCCACGCTTCTCGGCCTGCTCTACGCCCAGCGTCCGGCGGATGTGGCCCTTGTTCCGCAGGCCTCCGCGCTCGTCAAACCACTGTCGGTGTTCCACAACGTCTACATGGGCCGGCTCGACCGCCATTCGACGGCCTACAACCTGCGCAATCTTGTATGGCCGGCCGCCTCCAAGGTGGCCGAGGTGCGCAGCGTGCTTGCGAGCGTCGGCCTCGGCGATGAGATTTTCAGCGCCGCAGGGGCGTTGTCGGGCGGGCAGCAGCAGCGCACCTCGGTGGCACGTGCGCTCTACAATGGCCGCCCGATCCTCATCGGCGACGAGCCGGTCTCGGCGTTGGACCGCGTGCAGGGTGCCGACGTTCTGTCGCTACTGAAATCTCGGCACCGGACCCTCGTGCTCGCCCTGCACGACGTGCATCATGCACTCGAGCACGCCGATCGCATCGTCGTCCTGGAGCACGGGCGCAAGATCATCGACGAGCCATCCCGCAAGCTGACGGTCAACGCCCTCTTCCAGCATTTTGGGGGCGAGCCGTGAATCGCCTCGCGTTCGGCAATACCAGCGTTCTGTTCCTGGTCAGCGCACTTTTGTGCCTGGTTGTCGCCGACATCGCTGTCACCGCTCTGAACCCATGGGCGGAAATGCTCCGTCTGGTGCGTGGGATCCTGCGCCCGGATGTTCTTTCCATCGAGGCGTGGAGCGTGGTGTGGACCGTGGCCTTCGCCGTCGTGGGCGTCGGCATTGGTGCGACCGCCGGCTTCCTGCTCGCCATCGCCTTTCCCCGCTTCGCTGCTGTGCGCGCGTCCGCCTTGGTACTGCGCTCGATCCACGAGCTGTTCTGGGCCTTGCTCTTGATCCAGGTCTTTGGCCTCGGCCCGGCCACCGGGGTGTTGGCAATCGCCATTCCGTATGCCGGCATTTTCGCCAAGGTCTTCGCCGAAATGATCGAGGAGGCGGATCTTGCGGCCGAGAGGGTGCTTCCCGATGGCACGTCGACCGTCTCTGCGTTCGCCTTCGCGCGGCTTCCCGAGGTCGCCGAGCGCTTCAAGACCTACACCCTCTATCGGTTGGAATGCGGGCTGCGCTCGACCTTGGTGCTGGGCTTCGTCGGCCTTCCCACTGTCGGCTTCCACCTCGAGGGCTACTTCAAGCAGGGCAAATATGCCGAGGCCGCGGCTCTTCTCGGCGTGTTCTACGTGCTGATCGGCACACGCCGCGTGTGGGCCCGGCCGGCGACGGTGCCTTTACTGTTCATCGGCAGCCTGCTGCTGTTGCCCGAAGGGATCGGTGGGGGCTCCACGCTTTCCAACCTCGTGCGCTTCGTCACGCACGACATCGTGCCTTTCCCGTTGCGCAATGGCGACGTCGGCAGCCTGGCAACCTGGAGCGCCTTCGCGACCTGGCTGCAGCCAATCGTTTGGAACCAGGTCGTGCCTGGGATCTGGAACACCATCGTGCTGGCGCAGATTTCCCTCGTCGGCATGGGAGTTCTGGCGCTCCTGCTGTTCCCCCTGGTCTCCCGTCGGTTCGTGGGGCGCATCGGCCAGCCCGCCGGCCGCGTGCTGCTGGTCGTGGTCCGCTCGACGCCCGAATACATGCTGGCCTACGTGTTGTTGCAGCTGCTGGGACCGTCCATGCTGCCGGCGATCATTGCGCTTGCGGTGCACAACGGCGCCATCGTCGGCTATCTGATGGGAAGGCATGCGGACGCCCTCGACTACCGTGCCGACGCCCCACGGGGGCTCAATCTCTACGCCTACGATACGGCACCGCGGCTCTACGGACAGTTCCTGGCCTACAACCTCTATCGCTGGGAGATCATCGTGCGCGAGAGCGCGATCTTTGGCATTCTGGGCGTGGCAACACTAGGCTACTACGTCGATGCCGCCATTTCCGAGCTTCGCTTCGACGTTGCCATCGTCCTCATACTGGCAACGGTCGGGCTGTGCGCGCTGATTGATAGCTTGTCGCGCCGGCTGCGACACGCGCTTCGCATTTCGACGCTGGCAACACGGCTCGCTGACGCACCGGCAAGATGAGACACGGAAAACGGGACCACATGCAAGCTGCGCACACACCCATCCTGAAGGATATTGTGCTGATCGGCGCCGGGCATGCCCATGTCGGCGTGATGCGCATGTTCGGCATGGACCCGATGCCTGGCGTGCGCCTCACTCTCGTAACCCGGCAGGTCCATACGCCCTACTCGGGCATGCTGCCGGGAATGATCGCGGGCCTGTACGACTACGATACGGCGCACATCGACACGGGCCCGCTCAGCCGGTTTGCGCAAGCGCGGCTCTACCACAGTGAGGCCGTCGGGCTGGATCTGGCGGCCAAGCGCGTCATCTGCCGCGATCGGCCGCCGGTGCCCTATGACATACTGTCGATCAACATCGGCTCGACGCCGAGCGCGCGACACATCCCGGGCGTTGCGGAGCACGCCATCCCGGTCAAACCGATCGACGGCTTCATCGAGCGCTTCGAGGCGGCGCGCGCGCGGGTGCTGAAGGCGGAGGGCCGTGCCCGGATCGGTGTGGTCGGTGGCGGCGCCGGCGGCGTCGAGCTGCTCCTGTCGCTGCACCGGCGCCTGACGCGCGATGTCGCTGCCGCCGGGTTCGACCCTTCCGGACTGGCCTTCATCTTGATCACCTCGAGCGACGAGCTGCTGCCGACGTTTCCGCCGCGCATGCGGCAGCGGTTTGCCGAACTCCTGCGCCAGCGGGGCATATGCGTGGTGGCTGGCGGCAAAGCCATGGAGGTGCGCGCAGATGCCGTGCTCGTCGAGGGCAACGGTCCGATTGCACTCGACGAGGTCTTCTGGACCACGCGCGCGGCGCCCGCGGCCTGGCTCGCCCAGACCGGCCTTGTCCTCGACGCCGACGGTTTCATCAGGGTGACCGAGACGCTGCAGTCGGTCTCCCATCCCGATGTGTTCGCCGCCGGCGACATCGCCGGGATCGAGGGTCACGCGCCGCCAAAGTCGGGCGTCTATGCCGTGCGATCCGGCCCGCCCCTGGCCGGCAATCTGCGGCGTACCCTCGAGGGAAAGCGCCTCGTCGCCTACAAGCCGCAGCGCGAGGCGCTCTACCTGATTTCAACCGGAGAGCGATACGCGCTGGGCGCCCGCAATGGCTTCACCTTCGAGGGCGCATGGGTCTGGACGCTCAAGGACCTCATCGACCGGCGCTTCATGGCGAAGTTCAATGCGCTGCCCGAGATGGTCGCGGCGGAAGCAAGCCCGGTGCCGGCGATCGCCGATCAAGCGGCCATCAAGGAGATCTCGGCGATGGCCATGCGCTGCGGCGGATGCGGTGCCAAGGTCGGCGCGACCATCCTGACGCGCGCGCTCGGCAACGTCGAGCCCGCAGCGCGAGATGATGTCGTGTTGGGATTGGACGCGCCCGACGACGCCGCGGTGGTCGACACGGGTGGCAAGCGGCTGTCAGTGCACACTGTCGACTACTTCCGCGCCATCGTCGACGACCCCTACACGTTCGGCAAGATCGCGGCCAACCACGCCTTGGGCGACATCTATGCCATGGGGGCCGAGCCGCAGACCGCGCTGGCCATCGCCACCGTGCCCTACGGCATCGAAGCCAAGGTCGAGGCGGACCTGTCGCAGATGATGGCCGGCGCCAACGAGATCCTGCGCGAGGCGCAGTGTGCACTGGTGGGCGGCCACACCAGCGAGGGCGCCGAGCTTTCGCTCGGCTTTGCCGTCAACGGACTGGTCGACCGCGACGCTGCCCTGCGCAAGGGTGGCCTGCGGCCCGGCGACGTGTTGATCCTGACCAAGCCGATCGGCACGGGCTCGCTGCTCGCGGCCCACATGCGAGGCAAGGCCAAGGCGCGCTGGGTGATGCAGGCGATCGCGCATATGACCCAGTCGAACGGCGCCGCGGCGCACATCTTGCGCGCGCATGGTGTAAGCGCTGCCACCGACATCACGGGCTTTGGGCTGCTCGGACATCTCGTCGAGATGGTCAATGCCGGCAACGTCGATGCCACGCTCTGGCTGCCACAAGTGCCGCTGCTCGACGGGCTTGCGGAGACCATGGCAGCAGGGATCTTCTCCTCGCTGCAACCGCAGAATGTCAGATTGCGCAGGGCGATTGGCAATCTCGAGTCAGTAGCTGACCATCCGCTCTATCCGGTTCTGTTCGACCCCCAGACCGCCGGCGGCCTGCTGGCATCCGTTCCTTCAGAGCGTGCGCATGCCTGCATGGGTGCCCTGAGAGCCGGTGGATATGCATCTGCCGCGATCGTAGGGGCCGTGGAGCCGCGATCGGCGTCGCTTGGCGCCATCACGGTGGAGGTGGAGCAGACCGAACATCAGGCCGCGCCAATGCTCAGCCCCCAAATCAAACCTCAAATACAGATGCCGGAGGAGATGTCCCGTGCGCACCAACCCATTCTATGACGCTTGGCTGTTTCTGATCGGCAGCACCAACGACCACGAGAACAGCGGCATCCGGTGGCTGCTGACAGTGCTGTTCCTGGCGCTCCTCCTTGCCAGCATCTGGATCGCGCGCAGCAATTGGCAACAGGATGCTGCGCAGCGCACAAGAGAGCATCTGGCCACCTGGTTCATGCGCGTCATGATCGGCGCCATGTGGTTTCAGGGCTCGCTGTGGAAGCTGCCGCTGCCGGTCTCGGGGGGGTTCGAGGGTTGGACCAAAGCGCTGGGGGAGAATGCTGCGTTCGGATTTCACAAGTGGATTGCGACGAATGTCTTCGTGCCGCTGTTGCCGGTCATCAATCCGCTCGTCTTCCTGACAGAGCTGTCGCTGGCGATCGCCTTCATCCTCGGCTTCCTGGTGCGGCCGATGGGTGTAATTGGCATGCTATTCGTCGCGCACCTTTGGCTGGGGCTCTACCTGCACCCGGCCGAGTGGCCGTGGCTGTATATTTTCCTGATCTTCGTGCAGGGCTTCTTTGTCCTCAACGGCGCCGGGAAGAGCCTCGGCCTCGACGCGCTGATCGCCCGCGCACCGTTTGGTCCGTTTGTCGGGGATGGAGGTCTGGCTCGGCTTTACCGGGGGATCGCCTGAGACCCCGCATGCTATGTCGCCTCTGACGATACAAAAGCCTCGGAGTCGACCGTCGCGGCCCAGGGGGTTCGACGGCTGCCCGCACCAATTCACGCGAGCATTTTGCTGAATGCGCTGGCCGCCGCGACGATGACAGCCAATGCATCGACCGCTCCATCCGCTTCGCCCTTCTCGAAGTCGCCTTCGACGAGCGCCATCTGATTGGTGACGTGTGCAAAGCACAACACCGGCTTGCGGCGCGCCTCAGCGAACGCATAGAGCGCTGCTGCTTCCATTTCAACCGCCAGCAGTCCCCTGGCCGTCATCGCCGCAATGGCTTCCGGCGTCTCGCGGAAGGGCGCGTCGGTCGTCCAGGTAGCGCCCCGTTCGACCGGAACACGAACATTCGCAAAGGCATCAGACATCGCCTCAAGCAACTTCCCATCGGCCTTGCTGAACTCAGCCGGCGGCAGATAGTGATAGCTCGTGCCCTCATCGCGCAGGGCACTCTCGATCAAGATGAAATACGGCGGCGGGCGGAGCTCGGCCAGGCGCCCTGCCGAGGTCATGCTGATAAGCAGCCGGCAACCCGACGCAAACAGCTGCTCGGCAATCAGCACGGCGAATGGTGCCCCGACTGCACATCCAACGAGACCGAACTCGAGGTTTGCCTCGGTCAGCCGGTAGAGGTCGGTGTGGTAGCACGCCCATGCACCATCTCGATGTGCCCGCCCCGCCGCCCTTAGCTGGCGCACTATGTCGCCGTCGGGGTCGAGGACGCAGACCTGAGGCACGGACGATTCCGCCAGGCCCTTTTGCCGACGCGCCTCGCGCAGCAGGTTCTCCGGCGTGAAGGCCGGCCTTGCGGAATGGTCCTTCCTTGTCAGGATCGGTGGCGCTTTCGGGGGGGTCATGCAGCCCTCTCAGCCTCGGTCGGTAGCAATCCCGCATTCGTTCTAGCAATGGCGAGGCAGGCTGCACTGATTGTCGTGCAGCCATCGAGCGAGGGATCGTATCGCGTTTGTGAGGGCGGCAGGGGTGAGCTTTGAGGATCGCCAGGACCTACTTGGGCATCGGTCCGGGCGAATTACTACGCATTGCTCGGCTGCCGAACCATCACGCCTGATCGAAGCGGCCGATCGTGTGTGCGAAGGGGTCGACGGGCGGCCAGAGCTGGTGGTCCTGCGCGGCGCGCTGCCGAGCGGGTCCCGCAGATCTCCCGCACGATTGCTGCCGTCATTGGCTAGGACTGGCTAAGTCTCTGAACATTATGGTGCCCAGGGGCGGAATCGAACCACCGACACCGTGATTTTCAGTCACGTGCTCTACCAACTGAGCTACCTGGGCAGCCGCGGCCGCCCGACGAGGGCTCGCGAAAGCGGGCGTGTTATAGGGTGCCGAATGTGGCATGTCCAGGCATGTCCTGCGGGCGCACCGCCGCACCGGCCGAGCGCCGAGGGGGTGAGCGCGCCATCCGTCACCAAGCCGGAGCACTCCGCCCGATGCCCCACAGGGAGACAGAGGAGGTTGTGACCGTCGGCGCGGCCGACGCCGGCGAGCGTCTCGACCGCTTCCTCGCCGCCCGCCTGCCGCAGTACAGCCGCGCCCGCCTGCAGGCCCTGATTCGCGCCGGCGCCGTCGCGCGCGGCGGCGAGCCCACCGGGGAGATCGGCGCCCGGGTCAAGGTCGGCGAGACCTACCGCCTGCGCATCCCGGCGCCGGCGCCCTCGCCGCTCGCGCCGCAGGCGATGGCACTCGCCATCGTCTTCGAGGACGCCCACCTCATCGTCATCGACAAGCCCAAGGGCCTGCCCGTGCACCCCGGCCCCGGCCACGGCGCCGGCACCCTCGTCAACGCCCTCATCGCCCATTGCGGGGCGAGCCTGTCGGGCATCGGCGGGGTCCTGCGCCCGGGCATCGTGCACCGCCTCGACAAGGACACCACCGGCCTCCTCGTCGTCGCCAAATCCGATCGCGCGCATCAGGGCCTCGCCGAGCAATTCGCTGCCCACGGCGCCGACGGCCGGCTCGAGCGCGGCTACCGCGCGCTGGTGTGGGGCGTGCCCGATCGTCCGCGCGGGCTGATCGAGGCGCCGCTGGGCCGCTCCTCCGCCAACCGCACCAAGATGGCCGTCGTGAGCGCCACCTCCGGCCGGCACGCGGCCACCCGCTACGAATGCCTCAAGTCGCTGGCCGGCGCCGACGGCAAGCCGGTCGCGAGCCTGCTCGCGCTGACGCTCCAGACCGGCCGCACGCACCAGGTGCGCGTGCACCTCGCCCACATCGGCCACCCGCTGATGGGCGACATGACCTACGGCTCGGGCTTCAAGGCGAGCGCGCGCAAGCTCTCGGCCCCCGCGCAGACCGCGCTCGCGGCGCTCGGCCGGCAGGCGCTGCACGCAGCCCTGCTCGCGTTCGTACACCCGGTGACGGGACGGCGGCTGCGCTTCGAGAGCCCGCTGCCGCCCGACATGGCGGCCCTTCTGGCCGCCCTAGAGGCACGCTGACGCACCCGCCGCCGCCCAGCCTGCGGCAAATCGATCGCAGGCTCGAGCGCTCCGGACGCCGGGCCGATCGCATCGAGTTGCGCTGACGCTCGAGCAAGGCAGCAACGCGCCGCCCCGCCGGCTGGAATACGGACATTACGGATTGTTTAGCTCGCCGCCGCGCGGCAGACGGATTCTGCAGTATTATTCGTTTATCAACTAACCCGTGAAGAGGCGTTACCGAGGGAACACAGCATCGTGCCTTGCCGTTGCAATGGTGCATCGGCTACAGCCTCTACGTCGCCAACCGTGGTGCCCAGCCGCTCGTTGGCCTTTCGCTCCCCCTGGGCAATGGAGCAGCCGGCCCGCAGAGCAATCGATAGCGGCGGCTGAGATGAGAGATGGCTACGAGAGCACTTCCCTCTGTCGTTGGCGGCGCCGGCGGACTGTCGCGCTACCTGGAGGAGATCCGTCGGTTCCCGATGCTGGAGCCGAACGAGGAATACATGCTGGCCAAGCGCTGGCAGGAGCATGAGGATTCCGAGGCGGCCCACAAGCTCGTCACCTCGCACCTGCGCCTCGTCACCCGCATCGCCATGGGCTATCGCGGCTACGGCCTGCCGATCGGCGAGGTCATCTCGGAGGGCAACGTCGGCCTGATGCAGGCCGTCAAGCGCTTCGACCCCGACAAGGGCTTCCGGCTCGCCACCTACGCCATGTGGTGGATCCGCGCCTCGATCCAGGAGTACATCCTGCGCTCGTGGAGCCTGGTGAAGATGGGCACCACGGCAGCGCAGAAGAAACTGTTCTTCAACCTGCGGCGCATGAAGGGACAGATCAAGGCGCTGGAGGAGGGCGACCTCAGGCCCGACCAGGTCAAGCACATCGCCACCAAGCTCGGCGTGCCGGAGGAGGACGTCATCTCCATGAACCGGCGGCTGGCCGGGGACGCCTCGCTCAACGCGCCGGTCAGGGCGTCGGACGCGGAGTCCGGCGAGTGGCAGGATTGGCTGGTCGACGAGACGCCCAACCAGGAGCAGCGGCTTGCCGAATCCGAGGAGCTGAGCCGCCGCAAGGCCTACCTCGCCAAGGCCATGTCGGGCCTGAACGAGCGCGAGAAGGTCATCTTCGAGGCCCGGCGCCTGGCCGAGGAGCCGGCGACCCTGGAAGACCTCTCCGCCAAGTTCGGCGTCAGCCGCGAGCGCATTCGCCAGATCGAGGTGCGCGCCTTCGAAAAGGTGCAGGCGGCCGTGCAGAAGTCGGCCCGCAAGGACGAGGGCGGCGACGCCGCCCACGCCGGCGCCTGAGGGCACGCATTTTCCTCACCAGCGCGCGTTATGCTCCGCCATCGCTGGCGGCCGCAGCCTCATGCCTGGTGGATCTTCACGTACTCGAAATCGCCCGACTTGTTGTCGATGCCGATCTTGGGCGGCGCGATCCACGAGGCGAACTGGCCGCGCTCCCAGCAGGGCGCCATCAGGCTCTCGATGAAGTCGCCGTCGGCCTTGGAGGGCAGCCACTGGTCCTTCACCTTGGCCCACTCCGCCTCGCCGAGCACTTGACCCTCGGGCGAGGCCTTCACGTTCTGGAACTCGCCGATGTGGCGGTTGAAGGCCACGTGCGGCAGCTTCAGCTTGAAGCCGATGCCCGCCTTCTCGATCACCTTGTTCCAGCGCTCGACGCCCTTGGCGCAGTCGGCGACGTAGTCGTCGCGCAGGCGCATGTTGATCGCCGTCAGCGCCGGCTCGCCGACCATCTTGATTTTGCCCTCGACCAGCTTGCTGACCGGATAAATGGCGCTGGTGAGCTGGTGGTCGTCCTCGATGCGGGTTTCCTGGAAACGGCCCTTGACGCCGGAATTGTAATAGTTGGCGGCGTTGGTCGAGACCTCCGACCCGAACAGGTCGAGCGACAGCGAGAAGTGCAAATTCGCCTTCTTCTGCATGGTCGGCAGGTCGATGACGCCGAGTTTGCGTACAGCCGCGATATCGTTCGCATCCTCGATGCCGGCCTGCTTCATGGCCTGGCACGTGCGGTCGATGGCGCGACCGACGCCGGTCTCGCCGACGAACATGTGGTGCGCCTCCTCGGTCAGCATGAACCGGCAGGTGCGCGAGAGCGGATCGAAGCCCGATTGCGCCAGGCTCTCAAGCTGCATCTTGCCGTCGCGATCGGTGAAGAACGTGAACATGAAGAAGGAGAGCCAGTCCGGCGTCGCCTCGTTGAAGGCGCCGAGCATGCGCGGCTTGTCGGCGTCGCCCGAGCGGCGCTGCAGGAGCCCGTCGGCCTCCTCGCGGCCGTCCTTGCCGAAATACTTGTGCAGCAGGTAGACCATCGCCCACAGGTGACGACCCTCCTCGACATTGACCTGAAACAGGTTGCGCATGTCGTAGAGGGAGGGCGCGGTCTTGCCGAGGAAGCGCTGCTGCTCGACGCTGGCCGGCTCCGTGTCGCCCTGGACCACGATCAGCCGCCGCAGCATGGCGCGGTATTCGCCGGGCACCTCCTGCCAGGCCGTCTCGCCCTTGTGGGTGCCGAAGTTGACCAGCCGATCCTCGAGGCGGGGTGCCAGCAGGATGCCCCAGCGGTACTCGGGCATCTTGACGTAGTCGAACTTGGCCCAGCCCTTGGGATCGATACTGATGGCGGTGCGCAGGTAGACGTCCGAGGTCTGGAAGCCCTCCGGCCCCATGGTCATCCACCAGTCGATATAGCCCGGGTGCCACTGCTCCAGCGCCTTCAGCACGCGCTGGTCGTCGGCAAGGTTCACATTGTTTGGAATTTTTGTCGTGTAGTCCACTGCGCCGAGCGGGTGGCTCATTGGGATACCTCAGTCGCTAGATTGCACGTCTCATGTTTCACAAGCGGCCGGCGACGGCCGCGTTCGTCAGCAGCTGCGCGACGCCATGCCGGTGGAAGGGCAGGATCGTCGTCAGATAGGCGTGTCCGAAAGCGTTGTGCGTCATCACAGCGGTGGAGAGTACGACGCGCGAGCGGCCGTCGCGCAGAAGCGAGACGCGAAAGTCGAGATGCTTGTCATCGGCGCCGGTGATGAGTTCGTCAGGGTATTGCCCATAGAGCGTCCAGCGGCCGACCTTGTCACCGATTGTGTAGGGTCTGCTGGTATCGATCGGTTTCGTCAGATCGCGGTAGGAAACGCCGGCAATGCCGAACGGCCTGACCAGGATCGAGCGCAAGACGAGCAAGTGTCTGAACACCCGCGGCAAATGGTCGAGTGCGGCGGCGTAGAGGCTGATCATGCTCTGATCCGGCTGCGCCATGCCGATCGTGTACGAGTCGAGGTAATCGATCTGCGGGAGGCTGTCTCGCAGTTTGCTCGAAGCGGGGAGCTCGCAGGGTGCAGCACGGGGCATTGCCTTACACCCTTTCTGGATTGAAGTTGGCCTTCACGCCGGTGCCGTAGCGCTTGAGCGCGCCCTCGGCGCCGGCGGCGTTGGGGCGCTGGAAGATCCAGTTCTGCCAGGCCGTGAGGCGGCCGAAAATCTTGGTCTCCATGGTCTCGGGGCCGGCGAAGCGCAGGTTCGCCTCCATGCCTGTCAGCGCATCGGCCGAGAAGCTCGCGCGCTCCTCCAGCATGATGCGGATCTCGTCGCTCCAGTCGATGTCGTCGTAGACAAAGGTGACGAGGCCGGCCTTGGCCGCCTGCGCCGGCTCGAACACCGCCGCGCGTACGTTGCCGATACGCGCCTGCTCCACGGCATCCTCGATGCCTCCCAATGCACCCGGATCGCCGAGGAACCGCGTCGCCAGCCGAGAAAGCCCGTTCGACATCGGATAGACGCCGAGGTTCAGCTCGTTGAGGTAGATCATCGGCGGGCCATCCTCACTCTCCGCGTCGAGCATGGCGGTGCGGTCGCAGGCAAACAAGATCTCGGCCAGCGTGCCGACGTAACACGAACCGGGCTCCACCAGGCCCACAAGCGTCTTGGCGGTGAGGTCCAGCCGCTTGAGCACCCGCTTCCAGTAGAGCCGGATCTCGCGAATGAACCAGTGGTCCTTGTGCTCGATCAGCACGCGGTCGCTCGCCAGCACGCTGCCCGGCGGTCCGACGGTCCGGAACACGATCAGGCCGATGGCGGGCTCGTTGCTGCGCAGATGCAAGATGGCATCGTCGAGCTCGCGCGCCAGCACCAGCGGGTAGAACAGGCAGCCTTGCCGGAGCGCGGTCTCGAGCGACCCCTCGGGCAGACCATGCGGCGCCGTCTTGAGCGTGACGTTGGCAATGCGCCGCTCGCGGTCGAGGGCGACGCTGACGCAGGAGTAGTCGATCTTGTCGGGCCCGATGATGCGCTGCAAGGGCTCCAGCATGATGCCCGTCTCGCCGGAGGGCCGGTCGGAGCGCGCCACCAGGCCCTTGGCGCGCGCCGCCACGTGCGCGGCGAGCTTCGACGTCGGCACCACCTCGTCGACCAGGCGCCAATCGACGGCGCGCTTGCCCTTGATGCCTTCCTCCAGCGTGCAGAACACGTCGGCGAGATCGCGGCGCACCTTGCGCTTGTCGGTGACGCGCGTGAGCCCGCCAGTGCCCGGCAGCACGGCGAGCAGCGGCAGCTCGGGCAGCGACACGGTCGAGTTGCCGTCATCGGCCATGACAATGTGCTCGGCGGCCAGCGCCAGTTCGTAGCCGCCGCCCGCCGCGCTGCCGCGCACGACGCACATATAGGTCTGGCCCGAGTTCTGGCTGGCGTCCTCGATGCCGTTGCGCGTCTCGTTGGTGAACTTGCAGAAGTTGACCTTGTGAGCGTGGGTGGAGCCCGCCAGCATGCGGATGTTGGCCCCGGCGCAGAACACACGGTCCTTGCCGGACCGGATGATCACCACCTTCACCTCGGGGTGCTCGAAGCGCAGGCGCTGCACCGCATCGGCGAGCTCGATATCGACGCCGAGGTCGTAGGAATTGAGCTTCAGCTGGTAGCCGTCGAACAGGCCGGCGTTCTCGTCCACATCCATGATCAGCTCGGCCACCTCGCCGTCGAAGGCGAGCTTCCAGTGGCGATAGCGCGCCGGCTCGGTCTGAAAATCGATGCGTGCGGTCATGATCCCGGCACCTCCCTATCGGCGTCGGACGTTATGAGTTGTGGATCGGCCGCGCCATAGATGCATTATTCTTCCTGTCTAGCTAGCCGACCATGCATAATAATGCAAGCTAAACCCGATTGCGGGTGAGTTCCAAGATGCCCCGCAGCAGCGCGCGTCCCGCGCACGGTTGTGGCAATGTCGCACCGGGATGGCCACCGATCGCACCTCACGCATCGTCGTCGCCGGCGCCGGCAGCATCGGCTGCTATGTGGGCGGATGCCTGGCGCTGGCCGGCCGGCACGTGACGCTGCTCCTGCGCGCGGTGCTTGCCGGCGCCATCGCACGGCATGGGTTGCTTCTGACCGACCTCGAGGGTGTCGACCGTACCTTGCCGTCGCCAGCCCTGCGCCTGGCCATCGACCCGCGCGCCGCCCTGGCCGAGGCCGACATCGTCCTGGTCACGGTCAAGAGCGGCGCCACCGCCGAGATGGCCGGCCTGATCGCGCGGCATGCGCCGGCCGGCGCCATCGTCGTGAGCCTGCAGAACGGCGTCGCCAACCTCGACGCGCTCCGCGCGCGCCTAGCCGCCTCGCAGCGCCCGGTCGCGGGCATGGTGCCGTTCAACGTGGTGCAGACGCGGCCCGAGCGGGACCGCCCGCGCTTCCACCGCGCCTCCAGCGGCACCATCCTGATCGCGCCAGGGTTGCCGGGCCTGCGCGCGGCGCTCGACGTGCCGGGCGCCCGCCTCGCCGAGCACGACGACATGACGGGCGTGCTCTGGAGCAAGCTGCTCGTCAATCTGAACAACGCGCTCAATGCGCTGTCTGACCTCCCGCTCGCCGCCGAGCTCGCCGACCGCGGCTGGCGCTCGCTGCTGGCGGCGCAGATCGTGGAGGCGCTCGCCGTGCTGAAGGCCGCCGGTATCGAGCCGGCCCGCCTCGAAAGCGTGCCGCCGAAAGCGATCCCGTTCATCCTGCGACTGCCCAATCCGATCTTCAAGCTGGTTGCCCGGCGCATGCTGGCGATCGACCCGGAGGCGCGCTCCTCTATGTGGGAGGACCTGCAGCTGCGCCGGCAGACAGAGATCGACTATCTGCAGGGCGCCATCCTGGCGCTGGCCGAAAAGGTCGGTTTGGCGGCACCGGTCACCGAGCGCGTCGCGCGTCTCGTCAAGGGCGCGGAAAGCGTCGGCGCCGGCTCGCCTGCACTGCGTCCGTCGCACGTGGCGGGCGCTGCGAGCTAGCCGCGCGTCGGAGCTGGGGAGGAGAGACATGGATGCGGACGTCATCGTCGTCGGCGGCGGGCTTGCCGGGCTCGTGGCCGCCTCGGAGCTGATCGACGCGGGCCGCAAAGTCATCCTGCTCGACCAGGAGGGAGAGCAGTCGCTCGGCGGCCAGGCCTTCTGGTCGTTCGGCGGCCTGTTCTTCGTCGACAGCCCCGAGCAGCGCCGCATGCGCATCCGCGATTCCCACGACCTCGCCCTGCAGGACTGGCTGGGCTCGGCCGCCTTCGACCGCGCCGAGGATTTGTGGCCGCGCAAGTGGGCCGAGGCCTACGTCGCCTTTGCGGCGGGGGAGAAGCGCGCCTGGCTGCGGGAGCGCGGCTTGCGCTGGTTTCCCATCGTCGGTTGGGCCGAGCGAGGCGGTTACACGGCCACCGAGCACGGCAACTCGGTCCCGCGCTTCCACGTCACTTGGGGCACCGGACCCGGCATCATTGCCCCGTTCGTTGCCCGCCTGCGCGCGGGTGAGATGCGGGGCCTCGTCTCGCTGCGCTGCCGCCACCGCGTCAACGCCTTCACCACCACGGCCGGCACCATCGACGGCGTTGCCGGTGACATCCTGGAGCCGAGCAACGTGGATCGCGGGCAAGCCAGCTCGCGCACCGCCGTCGGCGATTTCAAGCTCACTGCACAGGCGGTCATAGTCACCAGCGGCGGCATCGGCGCCAACCTCGAGCTCGTGCGCCAGAGCTGGCCCCAGCGCCTCGGCGCTCCGCCCAAGCGCATGGTCTGCGGCGTGCCCGACCACGTCGACGGCCGCATGCTCGCCATCACCGAGGCCGCCGGCGGCCACATCAGCAACCGCGACCGCATGTGGCACTACACGGAGGGCATCCAGAACTGGAACCCGATCTGGTCGCGGCACGGCATCCGCATCCTCCCCGGCCCCTCGTCCATGTGGTTTGACGCTCGCGGACGGCGGCTGCCCGTGCCGCTGTTTCCGGGCTTCGACACACTGGGCACGCTGGCCCATATCATGCAGACGGGCTACGACTACTCCTGGTTCGTGCTGAGCCAGAAGATCATCGAGCGCGAGTTCGCCCTGTCGGGCTCCGAGCAGAACCCCGACCTCACCAGCGGCAGCTGGCTCAAGGTCATCCGCAGCCGCCGCGCCGGCGGGGCCCCGCCGCCGGTCAAGGCCTTCATGGAGAAGGGCGCCGACTTCATCGTCGAGCGCAATCTCGCCGACCTGGTGGCGCGCATGAACCGGCTCGCCGGCGAGGAGCTGATCGATCCTGCTGCCCTCGAGCGCGAGATCGCCGCGCGCGACCGCGAGATCGACAACGCCTTCAGCAAGGACGCGCAGGTGACCGCCATCCGCGGCGCCCGCACCTACCTGGGCGACAAGCTGATCCGCGTCGCCAGGCCCCACCGCCTGCTCGACCCGGCCAACGGACCGCTGATCGCGGTCAGGCTCTGGATCTTGACGCGCAAGACGCTGGGCGGGCTCGCTACCGACCTCTCCGCCCGCGTGCTCGGGGCCGACGGCTCGCCGCTCGGCAACGTCTATGCCGCGGGCGAGGTGGCGGGCTTCGGCGGCGGCGGCATGCACGGCTACCGCGCGCTCGAGGGCACGTTCCTAGGGGGGTGCATCTTCTCCGGCCGCGCCGCAGGCCGCGCCGCCGCGGCCGGCATCGCATGAATTGGCATCGGTCGCGTTCGCCACGCGAAAGGCGGCACGGCACCTTTGAGAGGTCACATGAAAAAACTGCTGCTGATCCTGCTCGTGCCGTTGAGCGTCCCGATGCTGCTGTTCGTGTATCAACCGGCGTGGGCGCTCGGCACCTGGGCCTACGCGATCGGCACGATCGGCCGGACGCTCTCGCCGCTGATACTCTTCGGCTCGCTCGCCTATCTCATTGGCAGGGAAGCCGGCGTACGCAGGCTCGTTCTCGCCGTACTCGGGCTGCTCAGCCTGCCCGTGCTCCTACACGTCTACCAGCCGACCTTGCGGCTGGGCGGCCCTGGCCTGATCCTCGGCGGCATCGGCATGACGCTGTCGCCGCTCATCCTCTATGGCGCGCTGCTCTATGTGATCGGCAAAGAGTGGAGCCGGTAGCGGGCGGAGCCCTCTAAGTCGCCCGCCGGCGGATGCGCCACCCGAACGCCCCGTCACCCCAGTCGAGCCGCGACACGACCTCCAGCAGGAGGAAGCGATCGTGCACGGCCAGCGCGCCTTCCAGCAGCCCGTTCCACGCCTCAAACACCGCCGGCGACAGCGGCTCCAGCCCGCGCATCAGCCGCCAGCCGGGCCGGCGCACGATGATTGCGTCGCCCTCCGCCTCCGCCGTCGCCTGATCACCCTCCCCGGCTGCGAGGCCCCGCATGAATTGGCCGAACGCCTGCGCGCCGCCGGCCTCGACACCAAGCAGGACCGCCGTCTCGCGGTAGAGCTGGGCGCCGACGAGCCGTCCCGTCACGCGCCCGAGGTAGCCCGCCTCCGCCGGCCCGAACACCTCGGCCAGCCGCGGCAGGCCTGAGCGGATGTACTCCATGGCGTAGTTGCGCTCGGCCTTGGCGAGGCGCTCTGGCGGCCAGTCCGCGGCCGGGAGCCGCGGCGCCTTGGCGGGATCGAACGGCGGCGGCAGCTCGCCGGGCCGGAACTGCAGCCGTTCCTCCGGCGCCAGCTCCCGATCGTGCTCCAGGAAGTAGCCCGACAGCCCGTGCTGGCCGTCGGTCGTCTGTGCCGTGCACACGAAGCCCAGCCGCGGGTTGCCGAGCGAGACGCCGTTCTGCGCGTACCAGCCGCGCAGGAACGCGCGCGACACCTCGCTCGGCACCCCGCAGATGCTGGCGCCCGGATAGATCCAGCGCGGCGGCACGAAGTTGACCCAGGCCTTGCGGTCGCTCTCGGCCATGAACTCGACCGCCACCCCGCCGACGCTGTTGGAGAGGTAGTGATAGGCGGCGCAGGCGACCGCATCGGGCATCCCCTTCAACCCGAGCTTGTCGAAGCTAGACAGGAACTTCTCGTGGTGCTGGTGGCGGAAAACGCGCAACACCCACTCCGCCGCGTCGGCCGCGCTGCGGCGCGTGACGAGCGTGAGGATCAGCCCCGTGAAGTACGCATGACAGAGCCCGCCTGCAGCCTTCATGGCGCGCGTTGCGGTATCCGCCTCGGCGCTTTCACCCGCGCGACGCATGATGTTTCTTCCCCGATGATTGGGACGCCAGCAACTTCTACGCCGCGGTCCGATCCGAAGCCTAGCGGCAGTCCGGCAGGCGCCTTGCAGCGGCCGCATCGCCCGCGCTGGCGGCCGCTTCGACGAGCTTGCAGCCGCCGGCCTTGTCGCGGAACTGGCTGTTCTGCGACAGCTTGAGGTCGATCAGCGCCGCCCTGGCGCCGGGCTCGCCCAGCTCGGCGGCTTCTGTCGCGTCATACAGAAAGCCGCCCGGATTGGCGATGCGAATGTCGGGATTGGCGGCCAGCAATCCCATCACCTGCAGGCGCACCTCATGCGACCATATCGCCTCGAGGCGGATCAGGCGTACGGCCTCCGGCACGTCGCGCGGCACCAGGCGGCCCTCGAGATGAAGCTGGCCCAGCGCCGCCTTGACCGCCGCCACATCCGATGCTCGTCGCCCTTGCAGCAGCGATAGCCCCCGCCTCTCGTCCTTCGCCCCGCCCTCGCCCTTGATCAGCATGTCGGCGAGCGCCGGTATGGCGTGGCCCGGATAGCTGCGCTCCGCGTCCTCGAGTAGCGTGCGCGCGCGCACGGGGTTGCTGTCGCGAATGGCGAGTGCAAGGTAGGCCTTGGCATCGCCGCGCCCTCGAGGGGCGCTCTCGAGGATCTGTATGCCGCGTGCCCGCTGCTCGGGGTTTCCGCCTTTGGCAAGGAAGTGCCCGAACCGCACCTGGATGTCGACCGGGCTCGTGTCCTTGGGCGGCTTGGCCATCGCCCGCTCGGCCCAATGGATGGCTCCGGCCGGATCGCGCTTCACCGTGCTGCCGCGATCGAGCAGCACGGCCAGGATCCACATGGCATACGGGTGGCCGAGCTCGGCGGCCTTGCGCAGCGATAGCTCCGCCTCTCCTCGCGTCACCAGCTGCGGCTTGGTCACGTCGCTGCGGTCGTAGGATTTGTAGGCGTCGTAGAGTTGATACGACGCTTCCGCGTCGCCCTGTGCGGCCGCTGCGCGGTAAAGCGCGACAGCCTCCGGCCGCTGCCCATCGGCAGACAGGGCGCCTGCCAGCGACACCTTGAGGCGCGGGTCGGCGGCATCGTCCCGCACGGCCTGCCTGCAGGCCTCGATCCAACTCTTCAGTGCCCTCTGGAACGCCGCCTGGTCGGAGATGCCGGGCGGGGTGGCGGCGAAGCGCAGGCACTCGCGCACGCTCGGCGACTGCGCATGTCCCGCCGCCGGCATCCACAGCGCTAGCGCGCCGATGCAGAGAAGCGCCGCGCGCCACGCAAGCGATATCCGCGCCATGATGCTGCGCCCTAAAACATCGCCGCATGCACGCGGTCGGGCGGGTTGTGGCCGTCGAGGAAGGTCTTGATGTTGATGATGACCTTCTCGCCCATGTCGATGCGCCCCTCGATCGTGGCCGAGCCCATGTGCGGCAGCGCCACCACGCGGTCGCTCGCCAGCAGCTTGGGATTGACGGCGGGCTCGTTCTCGAACACGTCGAGCCCGGCGCCTGCGATCTGGCCGGCCTCGATCAGGCGGGCCAGCTCGTTCTCGTCGATGACCTCGCCGCGCGCGGTGTTGACCACGTAGGCGCTGGGCTTCAGCAGCTTCAGCCGCCGCGCGGAGAGCAGGTGATAGGTCGCCGGCGTGTGCGGGCAGTTGACCGAGATGATGTCCATGCGCGCCAGCATCTGGTCGAGGCTCTCCCAATAGGTGGCCTCGAGCTCCTGCTCGATCTCCTCGGCCGCCCTGCGCCGGTTGTGATAGTGCACCTGCAGGCCGAACGCGCGGGCGCGGCGCGCCACCGCCTGGCCGATGCGGCCCATGCCGATGATGCCGAGCCGCTTGCCCCAGATGCGATGGCCGAGCATCCAGGTGGGCGACCAGCCCGCCCAGTGGCGCTTGGCATCCTTCAGGAGGGCCGTGCCTTCGGCGAGCCGCCGCGGCACCGCCAGGATCAGGGCCATCGTCATGTCGGCCGTATCCTCGGTCAGCACGCCCGGCGTGTTGGTGACGATGATGCCGCGCACGCGGGCCGTATCGAGGTCGATATTGTCGACGCCGGTGCCGAAATTCGCCACCAGCTTGAGCTGCGGTCCCGCCTGCGACAGCAGCGAGCGGTCGATCCGGTCCGTCACGGTCGGGACAAGAACATGTGCCGTCTTCACGGCCTCGGCGAGCTCGGCATGGCTCATGGGCTTGTCGTCGATGTTGAGCCGCGCGTCGAACAGCTCGCGCATGCGCGTCTCCACCGCATCGGGCAGTCTGCGCGTCACGATCACGAGGGGCTTCTTGGTGGATGTCGGCATGGTCGCTCGAGGTCTGCAGCGGCTCGGCAGGGAAGCACGCCATGCGCTCACCCCCGCCGCGGGCGTGGTCGGGACGGGATGTGTCCTGTCTAACAGATGCCCGCAACGATGACAAAACGCTGCTCAGCGGGCTGCCCCGTCGCCCCCAGCGCGGCACCTGCCCGGTGTGCCCGAGGGCTTGATTTGAGACCGCAAATCATGCTTTGGCCAGGACCATGAGCGAGCCGCGGGCCACAGGCGCCGTCCATGGTCCGGCGCGCCGGCAGCCGGTGGCGCGCCTGCTGGCGCTCGTGCTGGCGCTCGCATTGCCGGGGCCGGCCTGGGCGCAGGCCAAGCCGGATGCCTCGCCGACCGGCGCCAGCGGGCTGCCGATCCCGCGCTTCGTCAGCCTCAAGTCCGACCGCGTCAACCTCCGGCAGGGTCCCGGCACCGAGTATCCGACCGCCTGGGTGTTCCGGCGCGCGGGGCTTCCCGTGGAGGTGGTCAAGGAATTCGAGGCCTGGCGACAGGTGCGCGATGCGGAGGGCACCGAGGGGTGGGTGCCCGGCACCATGCTGAGCGGGCGGCGCACCGCGGTCATTCTGCCCTGGGAAGCGAGGACGGGGCGGAAGGATCCTGTGGTGGCGACCCTGCGCGGCGACGACAGCGCCGCCGCAACGCCGATCGCCCAGCTCGAGGCCGGCGTGCTCGCCAGCATCATCAGCTGCAGTGGCCAGTGGTGCCGCGTGTCGGTGGGCGGCTTTCGCGGCTACATCGAGCAGGCGAAGCTGTGGGGGGTCTATCCGGGCGAAGTCATCAAGTAACGGGTCCCGCCTGGCTCATCTCATCGCCGCACCAGCCGCACCACCACATCCACGTGCGAAATCTTGAGGTGCTCGGGCGGCTCGGGCAGGCCGTCGACGCGGATCGAGCCGCCGGGAATATCCACCAGCCGGCCCTCGGCCTCGACGAAGAAGTGGTTGTGGTTCGAGGTGTTGGTGTCGAAATAGGCGCGCTGCCCGCCGATGGCGATCTCGCGCAGCAGGCCCGCCCGCTCGAATTGGTGCAGCGTGTTGTAGACGGTGGCCAGCGACACCCTCTGGCCGGCTTTCACGGCCTCCTCGTGCAGCACCTCCGCCGTCACGTGGCGGTCGCCATTGGCAAACAGGAGAGTGGCCAGCGCCACACGCTGCCGCGTTGGCCGCAACCCGGCCCGGCGCAGCAGTTTGGGGGCATTGATTCCCATCGCGGGACGGTCGACCGGAGTGCTCATCGGGTTCGGGATTGGGTCACTTACACACTGAGATTAAAAGGCAAAGCGCCTTATAGCGCTCACAGTGCTGGCGTAGGGCTGGCGAGGACCAATATAGGCTGGCCGCTAGTCTCCTGCAACGGCGGGACGCGCGCAGGGTCAATACGGTCCGGCCCAGCACGAACACGGGCTTTTGAGCGGTCGGCGAGTGTGATAGGAAAACCCGCGACCCTAGTGTCCTGTCTCCGAGTTGCCGACTACGTTGCCGCGAGGATGGACGGCAATTCGAAGACTGAAGGACACTAGTGTGGCTTATGGCTCGGAATTGCCGATGAGCACCAAGCCGCGAAGTTGGTCGGCAATTCCGAGACGCCACACTAAGGGCCAGAAAATCCGTCGCACACGGCAATCCAAGCAGGGATGAAACCAAAGAGGCAATGGCCGAGCGTCCAACGAGCTACGAGTACGAAGACCTGTTGACCTGCGGCCGGGGCGAGTTGTTCGGACCGGGCAACGCACAGTTGCCGCTGCCTCCCATGCTGATGTTCGAGCGCATCTCGCGTATTGCCGAGACCGGGGGCGCGCACGGCAAGGGCCAGATCGTGGCCGAGCTCAAAATAGCCGGCAATCCCGCCCTCGACTGGATCTGGGCCTGCCACTTCAAGGGCGATCCGGTGCTGCCCGGCACGCTGGGGCTCGACGCGCTCTGGCAGCTTACCGGCTTCTTTCTGGGCTGGCTCGGCGCTCCGGGCCGGGGCCGGGCGCTGGGGGTCGGCGAGGTGCGCTTCACCGGCATGGTGCTCCCCACCACTAAAACCGTGCAATACGTGGTCGATCTCAAACGGGTGATCCTGCGCAGGCTCAAGCTGGCCATCGCCGACGGCGTCGTGATGGCGGACGGGCAGGTGATCTCTGCGGCTACCGACCTGCGGGTCGGCCTGTTCGACGCGGGCGAGCAACCGGCGGCCGCATGAGGGCCGCACGGGGACTTCAAGCGGGGCTCCGCTCTCGCTGCAACGGGGCGGGATGGCGGGGCGAAGAGAGGTTTGCATGCGACGCGTAGTCGTCACCGGCATGGGAGTGGTTTCCTCGATCGGAAACAGCACCCAGGAAGTGCTCGCCTCCCTGAGGGAGGCCAAGTCCGGCATCGTCGCCGCGCCGGAGTACGCCAAGCTCGGCTTCCGCTGCCAGGTGCACGGCGCCCCGCACCTCGAGTGGGAGGGCATGATCCCGCGCAAGGCACGCCGATTCATGGAGGCGGGCGTCGGCTGGAACTACATCGCCATGGACCAGGCGATCCGCGACGCCGGCCTCGAGCCCAACGAGGTCGTCAACGAGCGCACCGGCATCATCATGGGCTCGGGCGGCCCGTCCACGCGCGCGCTCGTGCGCGCCGCCGACGTCACGCGCGAGAAGGACCCCAGGAAGGTTGGACCCTTCGAGGTGCCGAAGGGCATGTGCTCGGGCCCATCCGCGGCGCTCGCCACCGCCTTCCAGATCAAGGGCGTCAACTATTCGATCTCGTCGGCCTGCGCCACCTCCGCGCATTGCATCGGCAATGGTGCGGAGATGATCCAGTGGGGCAAGCAGGATGTCATGTTCGCCGGCGGCTGCGAGGAGCTCGACTGGACGCTGTCGGTCCTGTTCGACGCGATGGGCGCCATGTCGACCAAGTTCAACGCCGCACCGGCCCGGGCCAGCCGCGCCTACGACAAGGATCGCGACGGCTTCGTCATCGCCGGCGGAGCCGGCGTGGTTGTGCTGGAGGAGCTCGGGCGGGCGAAAGCCCGCGGCGCCAAGATCTATGGCGAGGTCGTCGGCTACGCTGCCAACTCCGACGGCTTCGACATGGTGGCCCCCTCGGGCGAGGGCGCCGTGCGTTGCATGCGCCTCGCCATGGCCGGCTTCGACGGCAAGGGCGTCGGCACGGTCGACTACATCAATCCGCACGGAACCGGCACCCCGGTCGGCGACCAGCGCGAGATCGCGGCCATCCGCGAGGTGTTCGGCAATCAGCTGCCGCCGATCTCGGCGACGAAATCACTGACCGGCCACTCGCTCGGCGCCGTCGGCGTGCAGGAGACCATCTTCTCACTTCTCATGATGAACAACGGCTTCATTTGCGAGAGTGCGAACATCGACGAGCTCGACCCTGAGTTTGCGGACGTGCCGATCGTGCGCAAGCGGCGGGACGGCGTGGCACTTAACTGTGTCATGTCGAACAGCTTCGGCTTCGGCGGCACCAATGCAACGCTGGTATTGAGACGCTGCGACGCGTGAGGCACGCCAGGCAAGCGTGCTCTACCTAGGTTGCAGAGCTTGTCGAAACCGCGTCGAGGGAGCAGCTGGGCGTCGGCGGCCCGTGCTCATTACGAGTGGAAGAGGTCGTGCGGCCTGCGCGCACAACATGAATGGATGACGCCAATGACAGACAAGGATATCGCCCGGCCCGGGCCGCTGATGGCAGGCAAGCGCGGTCTCATCATGGGGGTCGCCAACGAGCGCTCGATTGCGTGGGGCATCGCCCGCGTCCTGGCCGGCCAGGGCGCCAAGCTCGCCTTCACGTACCAGGGTGACGCCTTCGGCCGGCGCGCGGTGCCGCTGGCCCAGTCGGTCGGCTCCGATATCATCGTCAACTGCGACGTCTCGGACCTCGCTACCGTCGACACCACCTTCGCCGAGATCAAGAAGACCTGGGGCGGCCTCGACTTCGTCGTGCATGCGCTGGCCTTCTCCGATCGGCGCGAGCTCGCCGGGCGCTACGCCGACACCACCCGCGAGAACTTCCTCAACACCATGGTGATCTCCTGCTTCTCCTTCACCGAGATCGCCAAGCGCGCGGCCGCTCTCATGGGGCCCGGCGGCTCGCTGCTGACGCTTTCCTTCGGCGGGGCGACGCGCTGGGTGCCGTCCTATAACGTCATGGGCGTGGCGAAGGCCGCGCTCGAGGCCTCCGTGCGCTACCTGGCAGCCGATCTCGGTCCCCAAGGCATCCGCGTCAACGCGCTGTCGGCCGGGCCGATGCGCACGCTGGCGGGCGCCGGCGTCTCCGACGCGCGCGTGATCTTCAACTTTCAGCGCGACCACTCCCCGCTCAAGCGTACGCCGTCGCTCGATGAGGTCGGCGGCTCGGCGCTCTACCTGCTGTCGGACCTCTCCGGCGCCGTGACAGGCGAGGTGCATTTCGTCGACTGCGGCTACAATACCGTCGCCATGCCGAGCCTGGACTCGCTCAAGGTCCTGGAGCAGGAAGCCGCCGCCGCCGGCCGCAAAGCCCCACGGGCGGCGGAATGACGGTCGATCCCCCATCGAGCCCGCCCGCGGTGCTGCCGGGGTAAGCCCTTCGCCGCCGGGTGGACGGCGCACTGTAAGACGGGCCGAGGGGCGAAGAGGGCACGAGGCCATGATCGGCGTCTTCGATTCGGGCCATGGCGGGCTCACCGTGCTTCGCGCGCTGGTGCAGCGCTTCCCCCACATCCCCTTCGTCTATCTGGCCGATCACCGGCATGTGCCCATCGGCAACCGGCCATCGGACGAGATCGTGATACTGACACGCGACGGCGTCGACGCCCTGTTCCGGCGCGGCTGCCGGCTCGTCGTGCTCGGCTGCAACACCGCGACTTGCGTGGCGGCGCGCACGCTGCAGAAGGACTGGCTGCCCGTGAGCGGCTGGGCCGGTCACAACATCCTCGGCATCGTCGCCCCGACCGTCGAGGCGGCGACCCAGACGCCGTGGGCGGCGACGTCGCCGCAGTACCCGCAGAAGTACAACACCGACGTGATCACCGTATTCGGCACCACGCGCACCATCACCTCGCACGCCTACCCCGAGGAGATCCGCAAGCGCTGTCCGAAGGTGACGGTCGTGCAACAGATATGCCCCGAGCTCGCGGGCGCCATCGAGCGCGGCGCCTCCCAGGACGAGCTCGACGGCCATGTCGCGCAGGGCGTCACCGGCGCACTGGCGCAGACGGCCGGGGCCCCGCCGCACCGCGCCATCCTCGGCTGCACCCACTTTCCGCTGGTCGAGCCGCTGTTCCGGCGGCACTTGCCGGCCTCTACGCGGCTGCTGTCGCAGCCCGAGATCGTGGCCGACAGCCTGGAGGACTACCTCAACCGCCACCCCGCCTATGCCGGCGCGCCGGTCGCGGAGCCCGCCCCGCCGTTGCTGATCACCACCGGCGATCCTGGCTCCGTCAATCGAGTCGCGCGCCTCTTCTGGCCCCAGGCGCCAGCCTTCGCGCACCTGGCGCAATAGCACGACTGAGCGGTCCAGCGCAGGCTTTGGCCGCCGGCAAGAGAAAACGCCGGCCGGGTCGAACCCAGCCGGCGCCATTTGGGTGGGTTGTTCGCTGCGGCCGTCAGCGACGACGGTCGCGGTCCCCATCACGATCGCGCTCGGACCGCTCGCCAAACACCCTGACCAGGGCCTTGCCGCGGTAATTGGGGCGTATCGATCGATAGTACATCACGATCTCCTTGACGTATCTATGCTCGCCCCTGAGCGAGATGGTCAGGTCCCGGCCATCCGCGATCCGCTTGTCGATGTTTACGCGGTGCTCGTGGCCGTTGAGATAAACAAGTTCGACTCGCCGCATGAATATGTCGTTGCGCTCGACCTCGAAGCGCAGCGCCCTGAAGGCGCGGTTCCGGAACCAGTCCTCGTCGCGGCCGACGACGATCCTGTCGCGCTCGTTCTCGAAATCGACCGTGCGCTCACCCAACAGGATGGGCCCGCGCGTCTCTTCCTCCTCCTCTCTGCCTCCCTTCAGGCAGGGACGTCCCGAAACCGTGCAGCGTATCGTGTTCGCTCCCAGCGTCCCGACCCTGGCGGGCGTGCAGTTCCAATGCTTGTCGAGGCCCCGCATATGCACCTTTACGGCATTTTCCCACTGCATCCACTGCTCGCCGTACTTGGTGATGACGTCGCGCTGCCAGTTCTCGATAGCCGCCGCCATGGAGGCGCCGTCGCCGCGAAGCTCCTTGGCTTTGGTGAACGGGCGGAACTTCGCCGCACCGGCCGAGGTGATCACTTCACGCTTGCAGCCCTGGTCCTGGGCGCTCGCCGGAACCGCCCACGAGCCCATGATCGAGAGAAAGGCAAGCGCGCTTGCCCACGATAATTTCCGGAACGTCATTGTGGCTCCCCAATGTCCGCTAACTTTGACGCCAACCATTGCCCCGGCCGTAGCGCCGCGCACTGCGGACCTTGCGTGCACGCGCGCGACTAGATTAACAAGCCTTCACTACAGGAGCAACGACCGGACGGGACGTGGTGGTCAAACGCAACGCCGGCAGCGCTCCCAAGCGGCTGCTTCCGGTTCACCTACCAGGACATTGTAGCGGAGTGTTGACATGCGCGGCTTCACGTTGCTGGTCTCGAGCCTCTTCCTAGCCCTGCTGGCCCTGCAAAAGCTGAGCGAATACGTCTTTTTCTGGGAAGAGGAGGTCATGGTCCCCATCGAGCACGCCAAGGACCTGTGTGGCTTCGCAACTGCAATAGCGGTTCTCGTGCTGCTGCTGGCCGACCGGCGCAAAGGCGCAGCGTAGGCCCCGCATTTCCGCTTCTTGCCTGCGGCGCGGCCGGCCGTCAGCGCTGGCTTCGCGCCAGCACATCCATCAGCTCTGCCACTTTCTTGCGCTGCTCGGCGGCATTGCCGCTGGCAATGGCATGCTCGACACAATGGGCCACGTGATCGCGCAGGATCTCCTCCTCGACGCGGGCGAGCGCCGCCCGCACCGCCGAGATCTGGGTGACGACATCGATGCAGTAGCGGTCGTCCTCGAGCATACGGGCGAGCCCGCGCACCTGGCCCTCGATGCGGCGCAGGCGCTTGCGGCAAGATGCTTTGATTGCTGCGTTCATGCTTGACGCATACCCCCGGAGGGTATACGCGGTCAAGCCATGAATACCCCGTTAGGGTATCTGCGCGTCCCGTCCCGGTCATGACCCACGATCACGCCCACCACGCCCATTCGCAATCAACTGTCCCCCCGGCAGATGCGACCGCCATCGACCCCGTATGCGGCATGACGGTGCAGGTGGCCACGGCCAAACACGTGCACGTCCGCGACGGCATCACGCATTACTTCTGCAGTCCCCGCTGTCGCGAAAAGTTCATCGCCGACCCGGCCCGCTACCTGGATGCGGCCGGGCAGACGGCCGCCACAGTCACCGCATCGGCCCCGAAGGGCACGCTCTACACGTGTCCGATGCATCCTGAGATCGTGCAGGAAGGCCCGGGCATCTGCCCCCTCTGCGGCATGGCGCTCGAACCCAAGGGCGTGCCGGCGGCCGACGCCGGCCCCAACCCCGAGCTGGTCGACTTCACACACCGCCTGAAGATCGGCGCAGCTCTGGCGCTGCCGCTGCTGATCATCGCCATGGGGCCAGACCTCGGCCTGCCGCTCGAGCGCTGGCTGTCGCCGCAGGCGGCGGGCTGGATCGAGCTGGCGCTCGCCACACCCGTGGTGGCCTGGTGCGGCGGACCGTTCTTCGCCCGCGGCTGGGCCTCCCTCGTCAATCGCAGCCCCAACATGTGGACGCTGGTCTCGATCGGCGTGGCGGCGGCCTATGCCTACAGCCTGGCCGCCGTGCTCGCCCCCGGGATTTTCCCGCACGACCTCCACATGCATGGCCGTGGCGTCGGCCGCTATTTCGAGGCTGCGGCCGTCATCATCGTGCTGGTGCTGGTGGGGCAGGTGCTGGAGCTCAAGGCCCGCGAGCGCACCGGCAACGCGCTGCGCGCACTGCTCAACCTGGCGCCGAAGACGGCGCGGCGCCTCGCCGCCAACGGCCGCGAGACGGAGGTGCCGCTCGACAGCGTCCTCGTCGGCGACCGGTTGCGGGTGCGCCCCGGCGAAGCCGTGCCGGTCGACGGCGCGGTCCTGGAGGGTCGCTCCACGGTCGATGAGTCGCTGCTGACCGGCGAACCGGTTCCGGTCGAGAAGACCCCGGGCGACACCGTCACCGGAGGCACGCTCAATGCCAGCGGCAGCTTCGTCATGGAGGCGCGCAAGGTCGGCGCCGACACCATGCTCGCGCGCATCGTCGCGCTGGTGGCCGAGGCGCAGAGGAGCCGCGCGCCGATCCAGGGCCTGGCCGACAAGGTCGCGGCCTACTTCGTGCCGGCCGTGGTGCTGGTCGCGATTGCTGCCTTCCTCGCTTGGTCGGCGTTCGGCCCGAGCCCTTCGCTCGCCTACGCCGTCGTCGCCACCGTGTCCGTCCTGATCATCGCCTGCCCCTGCGCGCTGGGGCTCGCCACGCCCATCTCGATCATGGTCGCCACCGGCCGCGGGGCGCGCGAGGGCGTGCTGATCCGCAACGCCGAGGCGCTGGAGCGGCTGGCCTCCGTCGATACGCTCATCGTCGACAAGACCGGTACGCTGACGCAAGGCAAGCCGGTGCTCACCGACGTGACGGCGGCCGCGGACTTCGATCAGGCCACCCTGCTGCAGCTCGCCGCCAGCCTCGAGAAGGCGAGCGAGCACCCCCTCGCCAACGCGATCGTGGCCGGCGCCCAGGCACGCGGGGTCAGCCTGCTCCAGCCCGAGGCCTTCGAGGCCGTCACCGGCCAGGGCGTCACGGGTCGGGTGGCGAGCCGCACCGTGGCCCTCGGCAGCGCCCGGCTGATGCAGGGCCTCGGCGTCGACCCCGCGAGCCTCGCGGCGGAGCTCGAACGGCTGCGCCGCGATGGCCGCATCGTGCTCCTGGCCGCGGTCGACGGCCGGCTGGCCGGCTGGCTCGCGGTGGCCGATCCCGTAAAGCCCGCGGCCTTCGAGGCGCTCGCCGCCCTTCGGGAGCGCGGCATCGATGTCGTCATGGCGACCGGCGACAACCGCGTCACGGCCGAGGCGGTTGCCGGCCGGCTCGGCATCGCTACGGTGCACGCCGACGTGCTTCCTGCCGACAAGGCACGCCTCGTTGCGGAGCTGAAGGCGCAAGGTCGCCGGGTCGCCATGGCCGGCGACGGCATCAACGATGCCCCGGCGCTCGCCGCAGCCGATGTCGGCATCGCCATGGGCTCGGGTGCCGACGTCGCCATCGAGAGCGCCGGCATCACGCTCCTGAAAGGCGACCTCTCGGGCATCCTGCGCGCGCGCCGGCTCGCCGAGGCGACGCGCACCAACATCAGGCAGAACCTTCTCTTCGCCTTCGGCTACAACGCCCTTGGTGTGCCGATCGCCGCGGGTGTGCTTTATCCGGTGCTCGGCGTACTGCTGTCGCCCATGATCGCGGCGGCTGCCATGAGCCTGTCCTCGGTCTCGGTGGTCGCCAACGCGTTGCGTCTCGGCCGGGTGCGGTTGGCGTAGATCCTGGTGACGCCGCGCTCGACCCGCGCCGTCGCGCGACAAACGACGGGCAAGTCGCGAAGACTCTGCCGACAACAAGCCGGCCATTTTCCCAAAGCAGAATGCGTCCGATCCTTCTTTTTGCTTGTATTTTCGGCCGCACAACCCCAACTGTACAAAATGACTTTCACCCAGGTCCGGGAAAATCTGGTCGTCGAGCGGTTTTACATTTACCGCAGCGGGGCGACCGATGATTGCGCCCTGACACGCGCCAAGGACGATCCACGGTTGCCCCCTGCCGCCGCTCCCGACCGGTGGCGGTTTTGGATGCAGATTGGTCGTCTCCAGGCCGAGGACGGCCGCTACGGCTTCACCCTCCAGACCGCCGTGGATGGCATCGCTGCGAAGGGCTACTTCCTGTTCACGGGCTCGCGCGTGCTGCTCGGCGGCCCGCTTTTGGCGCCGCAGTCCTCCACAGGAGGCGCATCCGATGCCTGACACGGCGCGCACGGCCTACCTGTTCCAGTGCAGGGACGAAGACCTCTACGCCATCTCGCACGACATCACCGGCGCCAACATCCCGCGCTCGCCCTGCACGCTCGGGTGGCATCTGTGCGAGACATTCCAGCTCGGCCGGCGCGTGTCCCTGCCGGCGCCGATCATGGCCGAGCCCGTCCTCAAGGGCATCGCCGACCACGGCTACTACGTTTGGCGCGGCTGGAGCAGCGGCACCACCAAGCGGCCTACACGGTAGCATTGCAGCTTTCTTGCCGCTTACGGCAGGTCTTACCAGAAATCGGCGCCAATTGGGAAATGCGCATTGCGTCCGATAAATGCGCGACCTAGCGTGGATTCGGTGTAGCCGCCATCGAGCGGGGAGTTTGGTTTTCAAAGACTGAAAAGGACGAACCAAATGGCTAAGAAAGCGACTCCCAAGAAGACAGCTGCGAAGAGAAAGCCGGTTGCCAAGGCGGCCAAGGGCAAGCGCTGACAACGCGCCTGGTTTCTCGATAACAATCGACGAGAACGGCCCTCTGCGGGGCCGTTTTCATTTTCCGCACGGGCGAATTGCGCTTGCCACGACCTCAGGCGTTGGGCCCGCGCTCCATCGATACCGGCTGCCAGCGCTTGAGCCCGCTTGCCGGCAGCACCGTCGGATTGACGCACGACATCGGCCAGCGGCCCGCCAGCACCAGCGCCAGTTCCTGCCCGACCCGGCGCTTGCGCGCGGGGTCGAAGCGCGCGGAGGCCGAGGCGTTGTGGGGGGAGAGGATCACGTTCTTCATCTTAAGCAGCGGATTGTCCGGCTTGACTGGCTCCACCTCGAGCACGTCGAGGCCGGCACCTGCGATCCAGCCCTCCTGCAACGCCCTGATCAGCGCCGCCTCCACCACGGTCGGCCCGCGCCCGGTATTGATGAAGATGGCGCTCTTTTTCATCTGCCGGAAGTGCTGCTCCTTGAGGAAGCCCACCGCCTCGGGGGTCGCCGGCAGGTGCATGGAAATGAAGTCGGACTTGCTCAGCACCTCCGAGAGGCTGCCGGGCTCGACCCCGCTGGCGGCGATCGTCAGCTCATCGAGGAAGGGATCGTGCGCCATCAGGTGCAGCCCGAACGGACGGGCGCGCTTGGCAACCGCGCGCGCGACCCGGCCAAAGGCGATGAGGCCGAGCGTCAGCCCCATCAGGCGCGGCACCTGCACAAGCTGCGGCCGGCCCTCCGTCCAGCGCCCCTCCCGCACCATGCGGTCCTGCTCCAGCGCCCGGCGATGGCTGGCGAGCAGAAGCATCATGGCATGGTCCGCGACTTCCTCGATGAAGGTGTCGGGGCAGTTCGTAACCGGGATGCCCTTCCGGGTCGCGGCAGCGACGTCGACATAGTCGACGCCGACGGTGCCGAGCGCGATCAGGCGGCATTGGTCGAGCGACTCGATCATGCGCGCAGTGAACTTCATGCCCTTGGCGTAGACCGCATCGGCGCCTTTGGCCGCGGCGATGAAGCCCTCCTCGGTCGTCGGGCACTCGACGATCTCGGCATCGAGGCGCTCTAGCGCCTCCATCTCGAAGCTGTAGCCCCCGCCGCTGTTGCTGAACGAGGCGCCGGCGGGCGTGACGATGCGGAACCTGGGCATGGGGCTCACTTCCTGGGCTGGTTGAGACGGCAGGCGGGAACGCGGCGGTCGCTGCGCCCGCCCACCATACTGCCACTGCAGCGGCCGTCGCGCAAAATGTGCCCCGGGGGGCATGGCGGGGCAGCACAACGAGAAAGGCCCCTGCCGTTAGCGGGGGCCCATCGTGTTGGCTCAGGCCGCAGACCTGGACGACCTATTTGGCCAGATAGTTGCGGTGGATCCACTTGCCGTCGGCGCCACGGGCCTCGTTGTAGAGGGCCTTGTCGGCGTCGCGCGTCTCCTGGCGCATGCCCGCGGCGATGACGCGCTCGTAGGGCTTGCCCTTCTCCGCTTGGGCCAGGAACTCCTTGACGGCAGGAGCCGGCGGCGGTGCCGTGGTGGGCTTGGCGCCCGCCTTCTCGCCGATCGCCTCCGTGACCATGGCGGCAAGCTGCTTTTCCCACATCTTCCGGAACAGCCCGTTGGAGGGATAGATGTTGGCCGCGCTCATCTTGCCGTTGATCGCCACCACGTAGCCGATCACGTCAGCGTCCCTCTCACCGGCCGGCTGCAGCGCCTTGACGAAGCCCGTGCGCGCCGCCTTCAGTCCCTCGTTCTCGAGCGAGAGCTGGAGGCTCGAGGCCGACTGCGCCGCGGTAACGGGTGCGTTGAGGCCGCGGGCGAGCTTGTCCTGGGTCGCGGTCACCGAGTCCCACACCTTCCTTTGCTTGCGCGCCACGTCGTCGGACTGACCCGACCCCTGGGTCCCCAGGACGACCCCCGGCCTGGCCGCCGGATTGTCGCGGGACGGCGGAGCGGCCGCCGGCGGCGGCGCCGCCATGGCGAGCAGCGCCGAGACCGACGGCATGGCCTCGCGGGCGCTGGAGAAACGCGCCTGGTCCTCCTTGCCGCGCGGGGCCCAGCGGCCTTGCTCGACGCAGAAGGAGGCGATCGGCAGCCGTCCCGACTGGGGCGGCAACAGGAAACTCACCGTCAGCACCCGGTCCTGCTTGCCGCCTTTGACGATATCGCCCGCCTGGATGAACACCCGCTCGCCGCCGGTGTTCTCGATCATGAGCTCGTTGACGCGACCGGTCTCGACCACCTGCACGCTGCCCTTGGCCAGCGCCTCCTGCAGCGTGAGCGGAACCGGCCCGGCAGCGCTGGCCCCGTGTATGAAATAGACGGCCAGGTTCTCATGCACGAGCGGACCCGAGATGCGTGTGGACGTGTCGGCAAATGCCGCCCCGCTGGAGGCGCCAATCGTTGCAAACGCCGCCGCCGCGAGAGGTGCAACAGAGATGAAGCGCATGTCCCTTCCCTTCCATGACTACGCAGGCACAACGCCTTCTGCCTAGGAGGTTTTTTTGTCTGCGCTGGGATCAAGCGGAGGCGAAAGCAGGGTCGATCTGCGGCCGGATGGTGTTGCGCTCAGTGCGAGGATTAACGGATCGTAATGGGCGGGGGCCGGAGGCCGGACGGGCTTTCCGAGACAGGTGTGTTCACACGCCCGCGGCTTCCAGTCGGGCGCTGCGAAGTTGCACAGGCCGCACCGAGCCCGTAGCCTCAGGGCAAGCAAGCAGGGCCGCCAGGAGGAAGCGCATGCGCAACAGCCAGATCGAGGTCCGCCCCATCGCCGGCAGCATCGGCGCCGAGATCCACAATGTCGACGTCAGCCAGGACCTCGACGACCGCACCATCGGCGATATCCGCAAGGCCCTGCTCGACCACTGCGTCATCTTCTTCCGCGACCAGAAGCTCGATGCTGAGCGCCACAAGGCCTTCACGCGCCGCTTCGGCGACATCTTCATCCATCCCAACTACAAGGGCACGCAAGCCGACCCCGAGATCTTCGTGATCACGCGCGAACCGCACGACGCGAGGATCATCGGCGAGGATTGGCATGCCGACACCACCATGATGCCCGAGCCGCCTATGGGCGCCATCCTCTATGCCATGGAGGCGCCCCCCTACGGCGGCGACACGCTGTTCGCCAACCAGTACCTGGCCTACGAGGCCCTGTCCGACGGCATGAAGAAGATGCTGTCGGGGCTGCGGGCCGTGCATTCAGACCGCAAGGTTGCCGGCCCCCAGGCCAACCGGAACGCGCAGCGGTCCACCAAGGTGCGCGAGGATGCCGACTGGCGCGAGACGGTGAGCGCGCATCCCGTCGTGTTGACGCACCCGGAAACGGGGCGCAAGCTGCTCTACGTCAACCGCTCCTACACCCAGGGCTTCGACGGCATGACGGAGACGGAGAGCAAGCCGCTGCTCGAGTACCTGCTCGAGCACGGCCACCGCCCCGAGTTCACCTGCCGCTTCCGCTGGCAGACGGGGTCCATTGCCTTCTGGGACAACCGCTGCTGCAAGCACCTCGCCATCCACGACGCCGGCCCCTTCCGCCGCGTCATGCGCCGGACGCAGATCGCCGGCGGGCCCTGGAGCTAAGGGAGAAGCCCATGCTGAAGACGCGGCTTTGCGACGTCGTCGGCATCGAAGTGCCGATCATCCTGGCGCCGATGGGCTCGGCCACATCGGCGGAGTTCGCGGCGGCGGTCTCCAACCAGGGCGGGCTTGGCGGTATCGGCTCGCTGTTCCGCACCACCGCCGCCATCAAGCGCGACATCGATGTGGTGCGGGAGCTGACCAACCGCCACTACGCGGTCAATCACATTCCGCCGACGCTGGACGAGGAGGCGTTCCGCTCCACGCTGGCGGCGCGGCCGGCCGTCATCTCCTTCGCCCTCGGCGATCCGGGCGACCTGGTCGCGCGGGCCCACGACATCGGGGCGAAAGTGATGCTGCAGGTCACGACGGTGGCGCAGGCCGTGCAAGCCGCCGGGCGCGGTGTCGACGTGATCATCGCCCAGGGCGGCGAGGCGGGCGGCTATGGCGGCAGCGTCAGTACGATGACGCTCGTGCCGCAGGTCGTCGACGCGGTGTCGCCGATCCCGGTGGTCGCGGCCGGCGGCATCTTCGATGGACGCGGCATCGCCGCGGCTCTGATGCTGGGCGCGGTCGGCGTCAACCTCGGCACCCGCTTCCTGGCCACCAGGGAAGCGCCCATCCCCGACGAGTGGAAGCAGGCGATCGCCGGCGCGAGGTCCGAGGACGCGGTCAAGATGGACATCCTCAACGACATCTCGCCTCTGCCCGGCACGTCCGGCTTCGGCACCGTCCTGCGGTCTCTGCCCACGCCGTTCTTGAACGAATGGAGCGCCAAGCCGGAAGAGGCGCGCCGCGAACGCGACCGGTTGCGGCAGCAGTTGGTGTCGACACACCAGGCCGGACGGCAGCACGAGACCCTGCTCACGGCGGGCCAGACGGCCGGCGGCATCAAGGCGATCCTGCCGGTGGCCGAGATCATGCGCCAGCTCATCGCCGAGGCCGAGGCGGCGCTGGCGCGGGCGCCGCGGCCGAGTTGAGGCGCGCTCCGCGAGCCAGCCCCCATGTGCACCCATACGCGCCGGACAGTCATTGCCATGGCCGCGGGCGGAGTTACCTCGCTGCTGTACCCGCTACCTCCTGCCGCGGCCCTCGGCGAAAACCAGAGGGCGTTTGTTGCAGAAGCCTTCCGCATGAAGGCCAAGGCGGTGATGAGCGGCGATCAGCCATTCGGCGCGGTTGTCGTGAGAGAGGCTGCGATCGTTGGCTTCGGGCCGAGCCGCGCGATCCTGGACGGCAATCCCGCTGCACACGCCGAACGTGTCGCCTTGTGGGACGCGCAACGCCGGCTGGGCACGAGCGACCTTGCCGGCTGCGTCATGTATTCGACCTCCCGGCCATGCGCCGCCTGCGAGCGTGCCCTGTCGCACGCCAATCTCGAGCGGATGTATTTCGGGGCGGACGCCACAGATGCGGGAAGGCCCGCACGCCCATAGGCGGCGCGGTGGGAGGTGTGCCGGCGGCCGGCCGCAGGTAACAGGGCTTCCTCCTGGCACCCAGGCCTGCTTTCATGGGCCCCGCCCGCGTCGCCGACTGCCGCGCGCGTTTGGCCACCAGTCGAGGGAGAACGTCCATGACCCAGGCCCTGTCCGGCATCCGCATCATCGACATGACGCACAACCAGGCGGGGCCGGCGTGCACGCAGATGCTGGGCTTTCTCGGCGCCGATGTCATCAAGCTGGAGGAGCCCAAGGGCGGCGACGTCGCCCGCACCAACCTGGGCGACGCCAAGGGCGGCGACAGCCTGTTCTTCCTCGTCCTCAACGCCAACAAGCGCAGCCTCACGCTCAATCTCAAGACCGACGAGGGCAAGGCGCTGTTCAAGCAGGTGATCGCCCAGTCGGACGTGCTGGTGGAGAACTTCGGACCCGGCGCGCTCGACCGCCTGGGGCTCGGCTACGCGGCGCTGGCCCATATCAACCCGCGGCTGATCTATGCCACCATCAAGGGGTTCGGCACCTATGGGCCCTACAGCGGCTTCAAAAGCTTCGAGCCGATCGCGCAGGCCATGGGTGGGGCCATGAGCGTCACCGGCTTCCCCGACGGGCCGCCGACCTATATCTGGCCGTCGATTGGCGATTCCGGTACCGGCATGCACATGGCGATCGGCATCCTGGCCGCACTGCAGCAGCGCCATGCGAGCGGCCGCGGCCAGCATGTAGAGGTGTCGATGCAGGACGCGGTGGTGAACATCTGCCGCGTCAGCCTGCGCGACCACCAGCGCTACGGCCACGCCATGCCGCGCACCGGCAACCAGCTCGGCCGCAACGTCCCCGGCACCACCTATGCGTGCGCGCCCGGCGGCCCCAACGACTACGTCTTCATCTTCGCCCAGCCGCAGATGTGGCCGGCGGTACTGGAGGTGATGGGCCAGCCCGAGCTCGCCGACGATCCCCGCTTCAAGACGTTGGAGGCGCGCTGGGAGAACCGCGCGGCGCTCAACGCCATCGTCGAGGCCTGGACGCGGCAAAGGAGCAAGCACGAGGTCATGCGCCTGATGGGAGACGCGGGCGTACCCTGCGGCGCCTGTCAGGACACCGGCGAGGTGCTGGCCGACCCGCACTTGAAGGCACGCGAGATGATCGTCGATGTCGACTACCCGCAGCGCGGCACCTACCAGACGGTCGGCTGCCCGATCAAGCTGTCGGACTCGCCCGTGGCGATCAACCGCCCGCCGCAGCTCGGCGAGCATACCGACGCCTTGCTCGGCTCGCTTTGCGGCCTCGCGCCCGATCACCTGCACCGGCTGCGCAAGGACGGCGTCGTCTGAGCGAGGTCAACGCAGGCGTCGCGGAGCTCGGGGCGGCTTACGCTTGGCCGGCTTCGCCTTGACCTGCGTGCCGGTGGAGCCGAAGCCGCCGGCGCCGCGCGTGCTGGCTGCCAGCGCCTTGGTCTCCACCAGCCGGACCTGCTCGACACGGGCAACGACCAGCTGGGCGATGCGCTCGCCGCGCTCGATCCTGAACTGCGCGTCGCCCAGATTGGCGAGCAGCACCATCACCTCGCCGCGGTAGTCGCTGTCGATGGTGCCGGGGCTGTTGAGCACGGTGATGCCGTGCCGCAGCGCCAGCCCCGAGCGCGGGCGCACCTGCGCCTCAAGGCCCCGCGGCAGCTCCAGGACGAGGCCGGTGGGGACGAGCGCCCGGCTGCCCGGCGCGATCTCGAGCGCCGCACCCTGCGGCACCGCGGCCAGCAGGTCCATGCCGGCGGCGCCTGCCGACTGGTAGGCGGGGAGGGAGAGGCCGCGGCCGTGCGGCAGGCGGACGACCTTCACCGCGGGGGCGGGCGCGGCGGCGCGCTTGCCCTTGCCCCTCATGTCAGAGCCGTGTGCTCGGCCAGCCACGCGCTGGCGCGCGCCATCAGCCGGCGGGAGACCTCGGCCTTGTCCATCTCGGGCCAGCTTTCAACGCCCTCGGCGGTGATGAGGTGTACCGCGTTGCGATTCCCCCCCATGATGCCGGTCGCCGGCGACACGTCGTTGGCGACGATCCAGTCGGCGCCCTTGGCCTTGCGCTTGGCCGTGGCGTACCTGATCACCTGCTCAGTCTCGGCGGCAAAACCGATGACGAGGGGGGGCCGCTTGCCCGGCCGCTCGGCGGCGATGGTCTTGAGGATGTCGGGGTTCTCGACCAGGGCGAGCCTGGGCGCGCCCTGCCCGCTTTTCTTGATCTTCTCGGCCGACTGGTCGGCAACGCGCCAGTCGGCCACCGCGGCGGCGAAGACGGCGATGTCGGCTGGCAGCGCCGCGCGCACCGCATCGAGCATCTCGCGTGCCGCCTCGACCCTGACCACGTCGACGCCCGCGGGGGGTGAGACCTGCGTCGGCCCGGTGACGAGCGTGACGCGGGCGCCGAGGGCCGCGGCCTCGGCGGCGATGGCGGCCCCCTGCTTGCCGGAAGAGCGGTTGGCGATGTAGCGCACGGGATCGATCGGCTCGTGCGTCGGCCCGCTGGTGACGAGCACATGCCGGCCGGCCAGCGGTCCATTGGCCATACCCGATCCTTCGACTCTGTCCGCGGAGGAACTCGGGGAAGGTAAGGAACCGAGCAGCGCCTCGATGGCCGCGATCAGCTCCGGCACCTCGGCGAGCCGGCCGGGGCCCGCCTCGCCCCGCTCGGCCATCTCGCCGGCGTTGGGCCCGACGAAGTGCACCCCGTCGGCCTCGAGTAGGGCCACGTTGCGCCGGGTGGCCGGATTGAGCCACATGCGCGGGTTCATGGCCGGCGCCACCAGAACCGGCTTGTCGGTAGCCATCAGCACGCAGGTGGCGAGGTCGTCGGCATGCCCGCCTGCCATCTTGGCCAGCAGATCGGCCGTGGCCGGCGCCACCACGATCAGGGACGCCTCGCGCGAAAGGCGGATGTGGCCGATCTCGCGCTCGTCGTCGAGGTCGAAGAGCTCGGTGAAGACGCGCTCGTTGCTGATGGCGGCGACCGACAGCGGCGTCACGAACGCCTGCGCCGCCCGGGTCATCACGGAGCGCACGGCAATGCCGCGCTCGCGCAGGCGCCGGATCAGCTCCAGGCACTTGTAGGCGGCAATGCCGCCGCCGATGACAAGAACGATGCGTTTGTGCATCGAGGCCTCACGCTGGACGCCGCCCGTGGCGACGAGGCCCCGCTGCCGGTCCATGTAGGCGCGCACCCTATCGGCGGTTTTCAGCGTGACGCTGCTGCCCGCGCGCAGGTTCTTGACGAGATGGCCGTCGTTGACGGCGGCTATGCCGAACTTGGTCGGCGTCACGCCGCTTTCCTCGAGGAAGGCCTCGATCTCCGCCAACAGGCTCTTGGCCGCGCTGTTCATCATGGACGCATATTATTCATGGGGAATTACCCATTCGTCAATGGGACTTGGCGGTCACGCCCCGCTCGCTGTCGAGCATCGCCATCTGGTGCGCGTTGTAGCGCGCGCCTGCCGCCGCGCCCGGCGGCACGGCCGCGGCAATGCGGGCAAGGTCGGCGGCATCGAGCCTCACCTCGAGCGCGCCCAGGGCATCGGCGAGCTGCGCGCGGGTGCGCGAGCCGACCAAGGGCACGATGTCGGCGCCCTGCGCCCGCACCCAGGCGATGGCGAGGCGGGCGACGCTGGTGCCCTTCTGCTGCGCCAGGCCGCGCAGGGTTTCGACCAGCGCCAGGTTGGCGGCCAGGTTCTCCGGCGCAAAGCGCGGGGCGAGGTTGCGGGAATCGCCCTGCGCGCCGGTCCGCGCCGCCGACCACTGGCCGCTGAGGAGCCCGCGCGACAGCACGCCGTAGGCGGTGACGCCGATGCCGAGGTTGCGGCAGGCCGGCAGGATCTCGGCCTCGATGCCGCGCGAGACGAGCGAATACTCGATCTGCAGATCGGCGATCGGATGCACGGCGGCGGCGCGCCGCAGCGTCTCGGCCCCCACCTCCGACAAGCCGACGTGACGCACGTGGCCCGCCTTCACGAGGTCGGCGATCGCGCCCACCGTCTCCTCGATCGGCACGCCCGTGTCGAGGCGCGCGGGGCGGTAGATGTCGACGTAGTCGGTGCCGAGGCGCTGCAGCGTGTAGGCGAGGAAGTTCTTCACCGCCGCCGGGCGCGCGTCATAGCCGTTCCAGGCCCCGTCGGGACCGCGCAGAGCGCCGAACTTGACGCTGATCGCCACGTTCTCGCGCCGGCGACCGGTCAGCGCCTCGCCGATCAGCAGCTCGTTGTGCCCCATGCCGTAGAAATCGCCGGTGTCGAGCAGCGTGACCCCGGCGTCGAGAGCGGCGTGGATGGTGGTGATGCTTTCGGCACGGTCGGCCGGACCGTAGGCCCCCGACATGCCCATGCAGCCGAGGCCCAGGGCGGAGACGCGGGGGCCGGCAGACCCGAGCTGACGCGTGATCATGGTATTGGCCCTCTCTTGCAGCTAACCCAGCGGCGCGATCAGCCACACCGCGATCGCGGCCAAGGCCAGCGCACCCACCCACAGCGCCCAGCGGGTCCAGCGACCGTGGTAGGCCTGCGCGGCGGCGAGCCGCTCCACCGTGTCCTCGTCGAGGCGCAGGCCGCCGCGCGCCATGTCGGCCAGCGCCAGCGCCGTACGCTCCGCCTGCTCGAGCAGCCGCGGCACCTCGGCCATCACCTTGCCGACCACCTCGGCACCTTCGCCCGCCTCCTTGAGGCGCCCGGCGACGCCGTAGTTCGCCTCCACCCAGGCCTTGGCGACCGGCTCGGCGGCCATCCACATGTTGAGGCTGGGGTCGAGCGCGCGCGCCACGCCCTCCACCACCACCATGGTCTTCTGCAGCAGCAGCAGCTCGGGCCGCGTCTGCATGTCGAACACCTCGGTGTAGGCGAACAGCTGGCCCAGAAGGTCGGCCATGGAGATCTCGTCGGCCGTGCGGCCGTGGATCGGCTCGCCGATCGCCCGCATGGCCTGCGCGAACACCTCCACCGAGTGGTGCGGCGGCACGTAGCCGGCATCGAAATGCACCGCCGCCGTGCGCCGATAGTCGCGGGTGATGAGGCCGTGCAGGATCTCGGCCAGGAAGCGGCGCTCCTTGGGGCCGAGCCGGCCCATGATGCCGAAGTCGACCGCCACCACCTGGCCGTCCCGGTCGATCAGCAGGTTGCCCTGGTGCATGTCGGCGTGGAAGAAGCCGTCGCGCATGGCATGGCGCAGGAACGAGCGCAGGATCGTAAGGCCGAGGCGCTCGAGGTCGAAGCCGGCCGCGCGCAGCCGGGCGTGATCGCCTACGGGAATGCCGTCGATCCAGTCGAGCGTGAGCACGCGCTTGGCCGTGCGCCGCCAGTCGACCTGGGGTACACGGAAGCCGCCGTCGGGCAGGGACTGGTCGGCCTTGATGTTGTCGGCCATCTCGGAGATGGCGGCGGCCTCGAGCCGCAGGTCCATCTCGATCTCGACCGACTGCGCCAGCGTGTCGACCACGGCCATGGGGCGCAGGCGCCGCGAGGGCGGATGGAAGCGCTCGATCTGCCGCGCCGCAAAGACATAGCTGGCGAGGTCGCGGCGGAAGCGGCGCTCGATGTCGGGCCGCAGCACCTTCACCGCCACCTCGCGGCGCACGCCGCCCTCGATCACCACCGCCTTGTGCACCTGGGCGATGGAGGCGGCGGCAACCGGCGGCCCGAACTCGGCGAAATGGTCCGCCACCCGGCCGCCCAGGGCATCCTCCACGGCCTTGCGCGCCTCCTTCATGGAGAACGGCGGCAGCTTGTCCTGCAGGTGCCCGAGGTCGCCGGCAAGCTCCGGCCCGATCAGATCGGCGCGGGTGGCGAGAAATTGCCCGAGCTTGATGTAGCTGGGCCCCAGGCTCGTCAGAGCGCGGGCGACGCGGGTGCCCTTGGGCCGGCCGATGCGGAAAGGCCAAGCGAGAATGGTCACGGGCAGCGTTGCCGCACGCGCGAGTTGCAGCACCATCGGCACCTTCGTCCCCACCGGCACGAAGCGCACGCCGTGCTGGGCGAGCACGACGCCGGCGCGCGCGAGGCGGAGGAGGTGGCCGAGCGTTGAAGCCATGAACGAGGCTAGGACCCTTGGGATCTGCCGGGAAGAGGCTCACGGCACATTGACTGTCCAGGCCGCGGGGTCAAGCGAGGCCCTGAACTGGCGTTTGCAGTCCCTTCAGGGCGCCAGCCAAGAAAAAACCCGCGCGCCGGGTGGGGCGCGCGGGCGAGAGTTGGGGAGAGACAGGGGCGGTCAGTGCTTGCCGTAGACCGTCAGGTAGGCATGGCCGCCGCGATGGTGCTTCCTGTACACCAGATCGATTTTCTCGATCCTGCGCCGGTTGCCGATCAGATCGAGCTGCGGCGAGAACGTGCCGGGAGAGACGTACTGGTCGAAGGTGAACTCCTGCTGCTCGCCGTTTCCGTAGGTCACGCGGATGTTGTAGAGGTGGATCGGGCGCCCGGTGACATGGAACCGGAGGGTCCGGAACCGGCCCATGTCGTGGCCTACCCTGATCACATCGTGATCGACCTTGAGGTGGACCTCCTTGGTACCGAGGGCCTCCCAGTTGGACGGAGCGGGCGGGAACGGGCCGGGCGGGAAGGGGCCGGGGTTCTCGCTCGTGTACTTCAGGCCGTACACCTGCACGGTCGCGGTACCTTCCGAGGGGATCTCCGCCTGGTAGAGGAACTCGATGCGATCGATTATGCGGTGCTGACCCTTGAGGTCGTAGGGCCGCGTCATCTCGCCGGCCTGCACGTGCTCCTTCACGTCGAGGACTTCCGAAGTGCCGTTGCCATAGACGACCCGCGCCTCGGCGAAGGCCACGCGGTTGCCGAATACGCGGAAGCGCAGGGCCTCGAAGCGGCCCTCGTCGCGGCCGACAATGTAGACGTCACGGTCGACATTCTGGCCGACGCTCTGCTGTCCGAGCATGACCCACTGGTTGGCATGGGCGGGAACGGAGGCCATCGCCGCCATGGCTAAGCCGGCAAAACCGGCGAGTAGAGATTTGCGAAACATGTTGCACCTTTGTCGTGGCTGGGGAATTTCCAATCTGCGAGTGGGATAAAAGCATTCTCGCTCTGAACGCTGTGTGAGCGCTGTTATCATTCACCGTTCATCGACGCGGCGGCCGCAGCGGGCGGGGGAAAAATCGCCATCCGGCAATGCCTAGGCGGGCTCGCGCGCGGCGACTAGCATGGGCGCCGGTCCGCAGGGGAAAGTGCGCGGACACGACAGGGAGACGCCGCCGATGACCACCAAGCTCAGCCTCGGAGACATCACCATCCACCGCATCGTGGAGCAGGAGGCGCCGCTGTTCCTGGTGTCCGATTTCTTCCCGACACTCACCAAAGAGATGCTCGACGAGAACCGCGCGTGGCTGGAGCCCCGGTACTTCACCGGCGGCAAGGTCGTCCTGTGCATCCAGAGCTACATCGTGCGCACCCCGCATCACACCATCATGATCGACTCCTGCGTCGGCAACCACAAGTCGCGGCCCGCCCGGCCGTTCTGGCACATGATGAACTCCGACCGTTACGAGAAGAGCCTGGCTGCCGCCGGGTTCGGCGTCGGCGACATCGACTACGTCATGTGCACGCACCTGCACGGCGACCACGTCGGCTGGAACACGCGGCTCGAGAACGGCCGGTGGGTGCCGACCTTCCCGAAGGCCAAATACCTGTTCGCCGACCGCGAGCTGGCGTTCTGGTCGCAAAAGGCGAAGGAAGACCCCACGAAGGTTCCCTGGATGACGGATTCCGTGCTGCCGATCGTGGCGGCCAAGCGGCACGAGGTCGTCAGCAGCGACCACGCGCTCAGCGAGGTGGTGAAGCTGATCCCCACGCCTGGCCACACCATCGATCATTTCTCCGTGCACGTGGGCGGGCCCGGGCAGGACGCGATCATCACCGGCGACATGATCCACTCGCCGATCCAGGCGCGCTATCCCGAGCTCGTGCATTTCGTCGACTACGATCCCAAACAGGGCGTGCAATCCCGGCACAAGGTGTTCGAGCGCGTGGTCGATACGCCGACGCTGATGTGCATGGCGCACTTTCCCTCCCCGTCCATGGGCCGCATGACGCGCTGGGGCGAGGGCTTTCGCTTCGTCTCGATCTAAGCCGTGGACTCACGAAACGAGCGCGTGGGATGTCCGTAGTCCCGCCAAATCCCGACCACTGTATTCAGGGGCAACGGGGCAGTTTGAGCCGGTCCGGACCAAGTTGCTGGTCGCGTAGACAGCGTCGTCCTCTTGTCACGGGTGTAGCCCTTCAAAGGTTTCCTATGATCGGCTACGTTGTTGCCATTGAGACGGGAGATGGCGCCATGCGGCGGTTTGGGTGGGTGTGGATTGCTTTGCTTGTTGCAATGCTGGCCGCAGCACCAGCTGCACACGCACAGAAGCGGGTGGCGCTGGTGGTCGGCAACTCGGCCTATCAGCACACGTCGAAGCTCACAAACCCCAAGAACGATGCGGCTGACATAACCGCGGCGCTCAAGAAGCACGGCTTCCAGGTGATCGACGGCCTCGATCTCGACAAGCCTGGCTTCGACCGCAAGGTGCGCGACTTCGCGGGAGCCCTGAAAGGATCGGATGTCGGCCTCTTTTTCTATGCCGGTCATGGCTTGCAGGTTGCCGGCCAGAACTACCTCGTGCCCATCGATGCGAAGGCGGAAGGGGCGGAAGCGCTCGAGTTCGAGATGGTCAGGGTCGATGTCGTGCATCGCATCATGGAGCGCCAGACCAACACCAATATTCTGTTCCTCGATGCCTGCCGCGACAATCCGCTGGCGCGCAATCTGGCACGCTCCATGGGCACCCGATCCTCCGAGGTGGGGCGCGGACTTGCTGCGGTGGAGAGCGGGGTCGGCACGCTGATCAGCTTCTCGACCCAGCCGGGCAACGTGGCGCTCGACGGCAGCGGGCGCAACTCGCCGTTCGCCGGATCGCTGGTCAAGCACATGGCAGCCTCCAACGATGATCTCAGCGCCATCCTGATCGCCGTGCGTATCGATGTGACGAAGGAGACGCAGAGGAAGCAGGTGCCGTGGGAGCACTCGGCCTTGATGGGGCGGTTCTATTTCAATCCGAGCGCCCAGACGGCGGAGCCTGCCAAGGTCGCACCCGCTCGTTTGAGCGAGGCGGCTGAGGCCTGGGACCGAACAAAGGATACTACCAACGTCGCCATCCTCGAAGTGTTCATCGTTCGCTACAAAGACACGTTCTATGCAGAATTGGCGCGAGGGCGGATCGACGACTTGAAGAAGCAGCAGGTCGCGGTGGCTGTACCGCCTAAGGCGCCCCCGCCCGCGAAGACTGTCGAGCCCGCGATCACTGTCACGCCAACTGCGCCAGGCCGCTGCGACGGCGTCGAGGCGCTGGTCGGCAACGAGCGCCGGTGCCTGAAACCGAAGGACAGCTTCAAGGATTGCCCGGAGTGTCCCGAGATGGTGGTGGTGCCGGCGGGCGAGTTCATGATGGGGTCGCCGTCGAACGAGGAGAGCCGGGATAACGACGAGGGCCCGCAGCGGAAAGTGACCATCGCCAAGCCGTTCGCGGTCGGGAGTTTCGAGGCGACGTTCGCGGAGTGGGACGCATGCGTCGCCGCCGGCGGCTGCAAGCACAAGCCCGAGGATCAGGGCTGGGGCCGCGGCACGCGCCCTGTGATCAAAGTGTCGTGGGACGATATCACCAAGGAGTTCCTGCCTTGGCTGTCGCGCAAGAGCGGCAAGACCTATCGTCTCTTGACCGAGGCGGAATGGGAGTACGCGGCGCGAGCCGGTACGACGACGCCGTTCTCGACGGGCCGGACGATCACCCCGGATCAGGCGAATTTCGACGGCAACTACACGTACGGCGGCAGCTCCAAGGGCGCCTATCGTCAGAAGACGGTGGACGCCGGTTCGTTCAAGCCCAATGCCTTCGGCCTCCACGACATGCACGGCAATGTTTGGGAGTGGGTGCAGGATTGCTACAAGGACAGCTATTCGGGCGCTCCGGTCGATGGCTCCGCGTCTGCATCCGGAGATTGCAGTAGCCGTGTCCCTGTGCGGGGGCTCCTGGATCCTCAGTCCGAGGAACCTCCGCTCCGCCAACCGCGACTGGAACTCCCCAGACAACCGGAGCGACTTCTACGGCTTCCGCTTGGCCAGAACGTTAAATCCTTGATCTTCTTCTCTTTACGTCTTGGGTCGTCCAAGCGGAGTTTGGCTTCGCCAAGACGGCGTAGCCCTGGTCGCGTAAAAAAAGGGTCATGGTCGATAACACGCGCAAGACTGGGGCTGCCGTCGAGGCCCACTTCCAGTTCCTGATGTGGCTGGTGCCGACGGTGGAGAGGTTTCCGCGTACCCAGAAGTTCCTCCTCGGCGACCGCATGCAAACCACCGCGCTCGACGTGCTCGAATGCCTGATCGAGGCGACTTACACGCGCGATCGCAAGGGGCAACTCGCGCGCGCAAACCTGGGGATAGAGAAGCTGCGCTATTTCATTTGCCTTGCGGTCGAAATGCACTATTCAGCCCAGCCCCACAGCCGGCGCCTGTCGGCCGCACCGGTGCGCCTCGCGGTTGCCGCGAGCTGACCGCAGCCGGGCTATTTGCCCCCTTCGGCTAACCTATCCTGATCGCCGCCAGCCATCGGCGGGCCACGGCCTCAGAGCCGCCAGGCCGAATGGATGGCGGCGATGCCGCCGGTCAGGTTGCGCCAGCTGACGCGGTCGAGGCCCGCCTCCCGCATCATCGCCGCGAACGCCTCCTGGTTGGGAAAGTTGCGGATGCTCTCGACCAGATAGCGGTAGGGCTCGGCGGAGCCGGCGGCGAGCTGGCCCAGGCGTGGGATGACCTCGAAGGAGTGGAAATCGTAGAGCCGGTCGAGCAGCGGCACCTCGCAGGCCGAAAACTCCAGGCACAGGAAGCGCCCGCCGGGCTTGAGCGCGCGCCGGGCCTCGGCGAGCGCCCGGTCGATGTGGGTGACGTTGCGGATGCCGAAGGCGATGGTGTAGGCGTCGAAGGTCCGGTCGGGGAAGGGGAGGCTCTCGGCGTTGCCAATCGAGAACGTGACGCGTTCCGCCAGCCCCGCCTCGGCCACGCGCTTTCGCCCCACGGCCACCATCTCCGGGCTGATATCGCACAGCACGGCGCGGCAGCCGGGACCGCCGCTCTTCAGGACGCGCAAAGTGATATCGCCGGTGCCGCCCGCCACATCGAGCAGGTCGAAGCGGCGTGCCAACCTTGGCGGGTTGAGCATCGCCACCAGGTCGTCCTTCCACAGCCGGTGCAAGCCACCCGACATGAGGTCGTTCATCAGGTCGTAGCGGCCGGCGACGGCGGCAAACACGTCGTTGACGAGCCCCTGCCGGGCGTCGGCTTGAACCTGCTTGTAGCCGAAGGTCGTGGTGCCTGGAGGCGGAGTGTCGTTGCTGCCGTCGTTGCCCATGGTTGCGAGACTACTTCATCCGCACAAGGCCGACGAGCACCAGTCCCGATACGACGAGCCCGTACAGGATCTGGGCACCCGGATGCGCGCCGATCTGCTGGCCGATGACATAGCCGACGCTGAGGATGCCGATGGCGAACACGAACAGGCCGGCCTCGATCCAGCCGCTGGCGGGATAGGGCGGGGCGTCCGCGGCATGCGCTCGAGACATCGGCATCGATCTCAGCCCTGGCCGGAGGCAAGGCGTGCGAACAGCACCTCGGTGTCGCCCCAGGCGCGCCGATCGATCGCGACGAAGCCCGCTGGCAAGACGAGCGCGGCACCCTTGCGCTCCTCGATGACGGCGATGGCGTCCGCAGCCAGCCAGCCCCCCGCTGCCGCGGAGGCGAGCGCCCGCTCGGCCAGGCCCTGGCCGTAGGGCGGATCGAGGAAGACGAGGCGGAAGTTGCCGCTCCGGCCGGCGGGGCCGAGGTCGGTGGCGTCGCGGCGGAAGATCTTGGTGACGCCGGTGAGGCCGAAGGCCTCGACGTTGCGTCGGATGAGGGCGCGCGCGTTGGCATCCTCCTCCACGAACAGGCAGAAGGCGGCCCCGCGCGAGAGGGCTTCCAGGCCCAGCGCGCCGGTGCCGGCGAAGAGGTCGAGCACTCTTGCGCCCGTGATCTCGAAGGCGGCAATGCCGTGCAGCAGGATATTGAAGGCGGCCTCGCGCACGCGATCGGAGGTTGGGCGCGTGCCCTCGTGCGCCGGCGCGGCCAGCGCGCGGCCGCGCAGGCTGCCGCCGACGATCCTCACGCCCAGCCCTTCGGCTTGCGGGGCGGCTTGGCGCCCTTGTAGGGCATCTCCTCGTCCAGCTCGCTGAGGCCGAGCTCGCGGGCAACCCGCGGCCCCAGCTGCTCGATCAGCACCCGGCGCTTCACCGCCTCGACCTCGCCCGCCGGCAAGTCCAGCAGCTGAAACGGCCCAAACGAGATGCGGATCAGGCGGTTCACGGTGAGGCCGAGGGTTTCCAGGATGGTACGCACCTCGCGGTTCTTGCCCTCGCGCAGGCCGATCGAGAGCCAGACGTTGCTGCCCTGCGGCTTGTCGAGCACCGCCTCAATCGGCCCGTAGCGCACGCCGGCGATCTCCACGCCCTCCTTGAGCCTGTCGAGCGCCTCCTGCGTCACGCTGCCGTGCGCGCGCACGCGGTAGCGCCTGAGCCAACCCGTGGCCGGCAACTCGAGATGGCGGGCGAGCGCCCCATCGTTGGTGAGCAGCAGCAGGCCCTCGGTGTTGAAGTCGAGGCGTCCGATCGAGATCACGCGCGGCATATGCGCAGGCAGCGCCCCAAACACGGTCGGGCGACCCTGCGGGTCGCGATGGGTGGTGACGAGTCCCCTCGGCTTGTGATAGCGCCACAGCCGCGGCGGCTCGGGCGCGGGGAGGGCATGGCCGTCGACCTGGATGCGGTCGCGCTCGGTCACGTCGCGGGCAGGGCTGGCGAGCACCTGGCCGTTGACCGCGACACGGCCCTCACCGATCCAGCGCTCCGCCTCCCGGCGCGAGCAGAGGCCCGCGCGCGCCAGCGCCTTGGCGATGCGCATGGGCCAGATCGGCGCCGGCTCGTGCTTGGCGGGGGCCCCTGCGGGCTTGCGGCGTTGACCGGAATGCGCTTTCTGCATGGAGTGGCGGCCCTTGGATCGGCGAGCACCCTTATGACATCTCGTCCCGCCGGGAGCCATATGCTCGCAGCCATCGCCGAGGCCGAGGCGGCGGCGGCCCGCGGCGAGGTGCCGGTGGGGGCGCTGGTGATCGGCGCAGACGGCCGGGTGCTGGGGCGTGCCGGCAACCGCACACGCGAGCTCGCCGACCCGACGGCGCACGCCGAGATGTTGGCGATCCGCCAGGCCTGCGCCGCGATCGGCTCGGAGCGGCTCGACGGCGCCGACCTCTACGTCACGCTGGAGCCCTGTGCGATGTGCGCGACCGCGGTGTCGCTCGCCCGCGTGCGCCGCCTCTACTTCGGTGCCGGCGATCCCAAGGGTGGGGCCGTGGAGCACGGTCCCCGCTTCTTCAGCCAGGCGACCTGCCACCACGCGCCGGAGGTCTACGGCGGGATCGAGGAGGTGCGCTGCGGCGAGCTGCTGCGGGCGTTTTTCGCGAGCCGCCGTTGAGGGCGCGCTTGGCGGCCTTGGCGTTCTCCGCGCCCAGCTCCTGGGCGCTGCGGATGGGCACGAGGCCGTGCCGCTCGTACAGCTCGCCCAGCATGTCCCAGTCCTTCAGCACGGTGCGATAGATCCAGCGGTAGGAGCGCTGCACGTCGGCAATGGCACAGGCGCGCTGCCGGCCGATGAACTCGGAGGTGGCCGCGACCTCCAGCCAGTTGATGACCAGGTGCAGGTAGGTCGCCTCGTAGTTGCGGGCGCCATCCGGCAGCTCGGTCGGCGCCTCGGGGTAGCGTCGAACGAGCTCGTCGAAAAACGGCGCTACCGGATCGCGCTCCGGCGTGCCGAGGTACCACAAGTACCAATGCATCTGCTCGTGCAGGTATGTCGACAGCAGCTGATCCTCGTTCTCGGCGAAACGGTTGCCGAGCGTCAGCATCGGGTGGCTGAAGGTTTCGCCGCCGGGAACGATGCGCACCGTGCGCGTATATTCGTAGCGGGAAAGATCGTGCCGGCGTCTGAGCGCGGTCAGCATATCGCGCACGCGGTCTGCCTCGCGGCGCGCGTGATCGAGATCCAAATCAATGCGGAAGCCTTCGCTCTTCGGGCGCGGCGCCACTTCGACCCCCGTCGAATCGGTAAGCACAAGGTTAACGCGCGCCCTCGTGTAGCATGGGCAATGTGGCGATCGTGAAGCAAGATTAACACAGGATCCGAAAATGTTCGGCCAATAGATTAGCTTACGATCTCAAGATGCTGATAAAGCTTATGTTTCAAATCCTGCTTGGCCGGCTCGGCAGCCGCCAAAATCTCCCTGATCTTGAAATAATCCAGCGACGTGAAGCCACCGACCTCGGGGCGGATGAAAATATCGGGCGCGACCGACTTCAGCTTCTCGCGCGTGATGGAGTGAAACAGGATCTGCGTCGAACCGGTCAGGAGTTCCAGCGTGCCCGGCATCCGGGCGCTGCGGCGGCGCTGGGTGTCGCCGGTGACGTCGACGGCGACCGTCACGTCGCCGCGCCCCATGATGACGTCGTAGGGCACCGGGTTGACGTAGCCGCCGTCGATCAGAAGGCGGCCCTCCAGAACCACGGGGCGCGACAGGCTCGGCAGCGACGAGCTGGCGGCCAGCGCCGGGATCAGCGGCCCCTTGTCGAGCACCACCTGCTCGATGCCGTAGAAGTCGGTGGCGATCGCCAGGAATGGGATCTTGAGGGCGGCAAAGTCGCAGCGCATCACCTCCGGCAGGAGCATCTCAAACAGCGTCACGTTGTCGACCGCGCTCGGCCGGCGCAGGCTCCAGAGCGTGCTGAAGCCGCCGCGCAGCTTGCCGGCGAAGCGGCGCAGGAAATGGCCCCGGTTCGAGAACAGGGACAGGAACTCGGCCCTGATCTGGGTGCCCGACAGGCCGGCGGCGTAGGCGGCTCCGCAGATCGCGCCCATCGATGTGCCGGCGATGACCACGGGTTTGACGCCGAGCTCGTCGAAGGCCTCGAGCATCAGAATGTGTGCCAGCCCTCGCGATGAGCCGCCGCCCAGCGCCAGGGCTACGCGCGGCGCGGTCATGTCTTGCGCGTCCGCGAGAGCCGCTTGAGGCTCGGCAGGCGCTTCTTGCGCGGCGGATGTGCGGCCGTCTCCACCGGCGGCGCGATGGGCAGCGTCTCCGCGGTATGGCTTGCCAGCACCTTCAGCAGCTGGCGGCGCAGCTGCGCCTTGGCCGGTGCGGCGGCGGCCAGCACCTGCTTGAAGCGGTGAAAGTCGAGCACGTAGAACTCGTCCACCTCGACGTCGACATAGACGTCGGGCTGCTGCGCCTTGAGCTTCTCGCGCACGATCGAGCGCTGCAGAATCTGCGAGGACGACATGAGCGCCGCGAACGCGGTCGGGTTCGGATGCTTACCCAGGACGACGGATGCGCCACTGACGTCGATGGCGACCGTGATGTCGGCCTCGCCGACGAGGGTGTCGAAGGGCAGCGGGTTGACCAGGCCGCCGTCCATCAGCACGCGGCCCTCGACTGTCACGGGCGTGAAGAGCGCGGGCAGCGCGATGCTGGCAGCAACCGCGGTGCGCAGCGGGCCGCTGCTCAAGACCACCTGCTCCTGGGCATAGTAGTCGGTCGCCACCACCTTGAGCGGGATGGCAAGGTCGGCAAAGTCGCGGGCGACCTTGGAGGGAAACATCAAGTCGAGCAGCGTTTCGGGCTTCAGGAGGGCCGAGCGGATGGGAAGGAAGTTGAAGATCTTCAATACCGGCTCGGAGCGTGCGGAGAGCAGCTGGCGGAGGATGTCGAAGCGCTGGCTCAGCATCTCCTCGACATGGGCCCGGATCAGCCGGGCCGAGAGGCCGGACGCGTAGGCCGCCCCGAAGATGGCGCCGATCGAGGTGCCGGCAATCATCTTGGGCTTCAGGCCCAGCTCGTCGAACACCTCGAGCATGAGGATGTGGGCGAGCCCGCGGGCGCCGCCGCCGCCGAGCGCCAGCGCAATGCTGGGCCGCACCGCGGGCACCCCGGGGCCGGCCCCCCTTACCTGCAGGGATTTGCCGGTGGGCTTCATCGGGCGGCGACGCCCGGCGTGGCGAGCAGGAACGGCAGCAGCGCCGCCAACGTCCCCTCCGGGTTCTCCTCGGCCAGGAAATGACCCGACGTGACCGCGGCGCCCGACAGGTCGGTGCACCAGGCGCGCCACACCTCGAGCGGGCCGACGGCCAGGTAGTTGCTGGCCCAGAGCACGAAGGTTGGACAGGCGATCTTGCGGCCGGCCGCAAGGTCGGCATCGTCGAGCTGGCGGTCGATGCTCGCACCGGCACGGTAATCCTCGCAGACGGCATGGACGCATGCGGGGTCCGCGAGCAGCGCGCGATAGTGCGCCAGCGCCTCGGGCGCAAAGGGCGTCAGGTCGCGTGGGCCGGCCCAGCTTTTCAACGTGTGCTCGAGGTACATGACGGGATCGCGCGAGATCATGGTCTCGGGCAGCGGATGCGGCTGAGCCAGGAAGGCCCAGTGATAGGTCTTGAGAGCCCATTCGGCCGAGGCCCGCCGCCAGGCCTCGCCCGTCGGGATGATGTCGACAGGGACCAGCGCGCGCACGGCTTCCGGGTGGTCGAGCGCGAGCCGGTAGGCAACGCGGCCGCCGCGGTCATGGCCAACGACGGCGAACTGCTCGTGCCCGAGCGCCCGCATCACCTGGAGACAGTCCTCGGCCATGGCGCGCTTGGAATAGGTTAGATGCGCCACGTCGCCGGGCGGGGCCGAGCTGGCGCCGTAGCCGCGCAGATCGGGGATCACCAGGGTGAAGTGGCGGGCGAGCGTGGGCGCGATCCTGTGCCAGCACACATGCGTCTGGGGATAACCGTGCAGCAGCAGCAGGGGAGGCCCCGCGCCGCCCGTGCGCAGGAAAATCTCGGCGCCGTCCGTTTTGATGCGCCGCTCGGCAAAACCCGGGAAAAGATCGGCGAGGGCGCTCATGGCCGGTCCCGCTCCCGGGCGATGGCCCGCCAGCCGATATCGGAGCGGCAGAAGCCGCCCGGCCAGTCGATCCGCCCGATCGCCTCGTAGACGCGCCTCTGCGCCTCGGCGACTGTGCGCCCGCGCGCCGCCACGTTGAGCACCCGGCCGCCGGAGGCGAGCAAGCGGCCGCCCTCCTGGCGCGTGCCGGCGTGGAAGATCTCCACGCCCTCGACCGCGCCCGCGCGATCGAGGCCGCGGATCTCGGTGCCCCTGGCGTGGTCGCCTGGGTAGCCGTTGGCGGCCATTACCACGGCGAGTGCCGGCTCCTCGTGCCAGCGCAGATCGAAGGTCTTGAGCACACCGTCGGCGGTTGCCAGCAGTGCCGCCAGCACATCGGACTTCAGGCGCAGCATCAACACCTGGCATTCGGGATCACCGAAGCGCACGTTGTACTCGTAAAGCTTGGGGCCGTCGGACGTGATCATGACGCCGAGGAAGAGCACGCCCTTGAACGGGGTGCCGCGCCGCGCCATGCCGGCCACGGTCGGGCGGATGATCTCATCCATGGTGCGGCGAATCATGTCGGGCGTCATCACGGGCGCCGGCGAGTAGGCACCCATCCCGCCGGTGTTGGGGCCCGTATCGCCGTCGCCGACGCGCTTGTGGTCCTGCGCCGTGGCGAGCGGAAGCACATGCTCGCCGTCGACCAGGGCAAAGACGCTCGCCTCCTCGCCCTCCAGGAACTCTTCGATGACGATCTCGGCGCCGGCCGCGCCGAACGCGCCGGCAAAGCAGGCATCGATTGCCCTCTCCGCGTCGGCCCGGGTCTCGGCGATCACCACGCCTTTGCCCGCGGCCAGCCCGTCCGCCTTGATGACGATGGGCAGCTTCTGGCCGGCGAGGTAGGCCTTGGCGGCGCGCGTATCGCTAAAGCGGCCGTAGGCGCCGGTCGGGATCTTGAACTCGCGGCAGAGATCCTTGGTGAACGCCTTCGAGCCCTCGAGCCGGGCTGCCGCCTTCGACGGCCCGAACACCTTGATGCGGGCGGCAGCAAGGTCGTCGGCGAGCCCGGCAACCAGCGGCGCCTCGGGCCCCACCACCACAAGGTCGATGCCCGCGTCGGCACAGAAGCGGATGACCGCTCCGTGGTCGGTCACGTCGAGATCGACGCACTCGGCAACCTCGGCGATGCCGGCGTTGCCGGGCGCGCAGACGAGCTTGCCGAGCAGCGGGCTCGCCGAGATGGCCCAAGCCAGCGCGTGCTCGCGGCCGCCGGACCCGATCAAGAGGACGTTCATTGCCAAAAGCCCCGCAAAAGCTCTGGAAATCGGCCTTGATTGGCCCCTCTAAGCCCCAACCTCATGTATCATTGAATGGGTGACGCACAAAGCCGGAGGCAACACGTTGGCCGAGCCTGCCCGAGCCGCCCGCCAGGGCGCCAACGCGCCCGAGTTTTCCGTATCCGAGCTGTCCTCCGCCATCAAGCGGGCGCTGGAGGGCACGTTTGGATACGTGCGCCTGCGCGGGGAGATCTCGGGCTTCCGTGGCGCGCATTCCTCCGGGCATTGCTACTTCGTGCTCAAGGACGACAAGGCCAAGATCGAGGCGGTGATCTGGCGCACGACGGTGCAGGGCCTGAGGCTCAAGCCCGTCGAGGGCCTGGAGGTGATCGCCACTGGGCGCATCACCACCTATCCGGGCTCCTCCAAGTACCAGATCGTCATCGATGCGCTGGAGCCAGCCGGCATCGGCGCGTTGATGGCGCTGCTGGAAGAGCGCAAGCGCGTGCTCGCTCTGGAAGGCCTGTTCGACGAGGCGAGGAAGAAGAAGCTCCCGTTCCTGCCGCGCGTCATCGGCCTCGTCACCTCGCCGACCGGCGCCGTCGTCCGCGACATGCTGGCGGGCTTTGCCGAGCGCTTTCCGGTGCGGGTCGTGCTCTGGCCCGTGCGCGTGCAAGGCGAGACCTGCGCGGCCGAGGTGGCAGCCGCCATCCGCGGCTTCAACGCCATGCCCCCGGGCGGGGCCCTGCCGCGACCGGATGTGCTCATCGTCGCCCGCGGCGGGGGCAGCCTGGAGGACCTGTGGGGCTTCAACGAGGAGATCGTGGTGCGGGCGGCAGCGGCGAGCGCCATCCCGCTCATCGCCGCGGTCGGACACGAGACCGACTGGACGCTGATCGACCTGGCAGCGGACGCGCGCGCGCCAACGCCGACCAAGGCCGCCGAATGGGCGGTGCCGAAGCATTCCGAGCTCACCGAGCAGACGGGCAAGCTCGGCGTGCGGATCGCCGGCGCGGCCCGGCGCACGCTCGAGGCCATGCGGGCGCACCTGCGCGCGGCCAGCCGCGGCCTGCCGCGCCGCTCCGACCTGCTCGCGCTGCCGCGCCAGCGTTTCGATGCCGTCGACAGGCGGCTGGGGCGCGCGCTGCTCGCCAACACCCGCGCGCACGGCACGCGCCTGGCGCGCTGCGCCGCGCGCCTGCAGCCGCGGCTGCTCGGCGCTCAACTGCGCCAGACCCGCCACCGGCTCGATACCCTGGGCCAGCGCGCGAGCGCGGCCTTGGCGCGGCGGATCGCGCCGCGCCGCGCCCGGTTGGAGCGCGTTGCCGGGCGCCTGAGCCCGCAGCCGATCGCCGCCCGCATCGGCCGCTGCGGCGAGCGCATCACCGACCTCGGACGGCGGACGCGGCAGTCGATGCTGGCGCGCATCGAGGCCCAGCGGCGCCATCTCGACGGCTGCGGCAAGCTGCTGGCCTCGCTCGGCTACCAGGGCGTACTCAAGCGCGGCTACGCACTCGTGCGCGACGCCGAGGGCGGCGCGGTGCGCTCGGTGGCGCAGGTTGCCGCCGGCCAGCGCCTCGACATCGAGCTTGCCGACGGGCACGTCGGCGCCGCGGCGGTCGAGACGGCCGGCGAGGCGCGCGGCACACCGCCGCGGCCGCAGGCCGCCCGCGCCAAGCAGGGCCCGCGCAATGGCAATCAGGGCACGCTGTTCTGAACCGTGTGGATGCATGCACAGCCGGCTTGACGGGGCCGCTAGTCGGACACCTTGTCGCTGTCGCCTGCGCCGCCTTTACCGCGTTGCCACGCCACGCGCAAAGGGGGGTGGTCATACTGGCGCCAGAACGGTGGGCTCTGTTATGCTTGCGCCGATTTGCGGGCGAGGCCGAGGAGAGGGATGAACCGGTTCGAAAAGCTGCTCGGCCTCAAGGGCGAAGCCAAGCTGCGGTTCCTCGACGGCGAATTCCAGGTGCTCTCGCCCGGCGACTTCGTGCGCTGCGCGGTGACCGGCGAGCCGATCATGCTGCCCGACCTGCGCTACTGGAGCGTGGAGCTGCAGGAGGCCTACGCCAGCGCCGTGATCTCGTTCGAGCGCTTCCGCACCGTCAAGGCGCGCGGCAAGGGCAAGTAGCGCTAATTTGCGCTAGCAGAGCCGACGGGCGGCGAGCCCTATAGACCGGCACGGCGATGACCCAGAGCTCCTGTTGTTGATCCCTGGACGATCCAGCCCCACGGCGAGCACGTCCCCAGCCGAGGCCTGGCAAGACTTTTCGGCTCGCTGCCTCGCGCTACGCCGCCCTTTCGGCGTTGAGCTTGACACGTGACCATATGGTCACCTATCGTCTGGGTGTGGCGGACGACGATCACGTATTCAAGGCGCTTGCTGACCCGACGCGTCGCTTTCTCCTGGACCTGCTCTTTCAGCGCGACGGCCGCACGCTGAAAGACCTGGAGTCTGGGCTGGCGATGACACGCTTCGGCGTCATGAAGCATCTGCGCATCCTTGAGGACGCTGGTCTCGTCGTCACCCGCCGGTCCGGACGGGAGAAGCTGCATTTTCTGAACGCAGTGCCGATCCGGATGATCCACGACCGGTGGATCGACAAATACAGGGAACGGGAGGTCTCGGCGCTGCTGGCGCTCAAGACCGAGCTAGAGGAAAAGGACTGACGATCATGACGGACAAAGCCACGACCACGCAGGTCTACCGGATTGTCATCAAGGCGAGCGCCCAGGCGATCTGGGACGCGATCACCAACCCCGAATGGACCGAGCGATACGGTTACGGGGGCCGCGTCCAATACGATCTGAAGGCCGGCGGCCGCTATTGCCACAGGGCGAGCGCCGAGATGAAGGCGGCAGGGCTGCCCGATGAGATGATCGTCGGCGAGGTCATCGAGAGCAATCCGCCGCGCAAGCTGGTGCAGACGTGGCACCCGCTCTTCAACCCGGCCACCGCCGTGGAAGCGCACACGCGCCTCACCTATGAGATCCAGGAGAACCAGGGCGGCGTCTGCACGGTGACCCTCACCCACGACGTCGCGGGCGCGCCGATGGTCGCCGGCATGGTGCCCGGCGGCGGCGATCCGGCTCAGGGCGGCGGCGGCTGGCCGTGGGTTCTCAGCGACCTCAAGTCGCTGCTGGAGACCGGCAAGCGGATGTCGGACTAGACTATCGATCGATGCGGCGGAGACCCTGCGCAAGCGGATTTGGGGCTGTGGACTCGATAGGAGACGTTGGCGTGTGTGAGCACACGCCTCCTGTCGCCTCAGCCGCGCCGCGACTTGAGGGCGGCGTCGATCAGGGACAACAGCCGCTCCGCGTCCGGCTCGCCAAACGAGAGCTTGACGGGAAGGACGCGGGTGGTGGCTGCGAGCTCGGCCAACCGGCCGCTGCCCGTGCCCTGCAGCCGCGCCAGGTCCTTCTCGGTGGTGACGAGGGTGGCGCGGTGGCGCTGCGCCAGCTCCAGGAGCCGGCCCGCATCGGCATCGCGCAGCCATTGGTGGTCGCGGAAGGCGACCTCCTCCACCAGCTCCGCGCCGAGACCCGCCAGCTTGGCGAAGAACCGCTGCGGGGCGCCGATGCCGGCCCAGGCCAGCACGCGCGTGCCCACGAGCCACTGCGTGCTCTCGGCCGGCACCATGGCGCAGCGCAGCACGGGGCCGGCAAACCGGTGGCGCAGCCAATCGCTGACCGGGCCTTCGGCGCCGGTCCCGGCCTCGGTCACGACGATGGCGTCGGTCAGCTCGAGCTGGAGCTCGAGCGGCATGCGCAGCGGGCCCGCCGGCATCACCAGGCCGTTGCCGAGCCCGCGCGTGCCGTCGACCACGGCGATGGCCAGGTCCTTGGCTAGGCCCGGGTTCTGCAGTCCGTCGTCCATGATGATGACGGTGACGGGATTGGGCCCGCTCTCGATGGCGTGCGCACCCGCCGCCCGGTCCCGCGCCAGATGGGTCGGCCCGACCCTGGCGAGCAGCAAGGCCTCGTCGCCGACATCGCGGGCCGTGTCGGTGCCGGCATCGACCCAGTAGGGGCCGGCCAGACGCCCGCCGTAGCCGCGCGTGAGGACGACGGGCTCGTGGCCGGTCGCCTTGAGATGCTGGCTCAGGTAGATCGCAAGCGGCGTCTTGCCTGTGCCGCCGGCGGTGAAATTGCCGATGCACACGACCGGCAGGCGCGAGCGGTAGGCTACGCCGCGCCGATAGCGCGTCCAGGCGGCCCAGCCGTAGAGCGAAGCCAGCGGCTGCAGCAGGGCGGCGGCGCCCCGCGCGTGCTCGCTGTACCACCAGGAGGGCTCCTCAAGACGCACGCATCAAGCCCTCCTCGCTAGTGTGGTGATCGAGAGGTCCGCCCATCTCTGCGGCTAGGTGGTTTGGCGGACTTCTCGATCTGAACCACACTAGAATCAATGATTGGCTAGTGTCCCGCCCCCGAAGTTCGTTCAACGGTCGCGGCAAAGGGTGACGAACTTCGGGGGCGGGACACTAGGGAGGTAGCGCAGCAGGGCCTCGATCGTGCGCGGCAGCGCGCCGGAGATGGTGGCAAGCGCCGCATTCGCCCGCATGCGCATGCTACCTAGCTCGGCCTCGTCGAGGAACAGCCGCCGCGCCGCCTCGGCGATCTCCTCGGCGGAGTGCACGACGATGGCGCCGCGATTGCTGATGAGGGCCCGGTAGGCATCGCCGAAGTTCTGCTGGTGCGGGCCGACGAGCACCACAGCACCCTGACGCACGGCCTCGATCGGGTTCTGGCCGCCGCGGTTCACCAGCGAGCCGCCGACGAACGCCACCGGCGCCAGCGCATAGAGCATGCCGAGCTCGCCGATGGTGTCTGCGACGTAGGCCTCGCTGGCGCGGTCGGGCAGGTGGCCGAGCGAACGCCGGGCCACGCTGAAGCCGCGCTCCTTGAGCATCTGGGTGATGGCCCCGCCGCGCTCGGGATGGCGAGGGGCGATGATGGTGCAGAGGCTCGGCAGGCTCCGCACCAGCTCGCGGTGCGCATCGGCGATGATCTGGTCCTCGCCATCGTGCGTGCTGGCGGCAACGAGGAGGGTGCGGCCAGCCAGCGCGGGCCGCAGCCGCTCGATCTCGACCGGGTCGACCGGCGGCGGCGGTGCGTCGACCTTGAGGTTGCCGGCCGGGACGGCGCGCGGCGCGCCGAGCTGGGTGAAGCGATGCGCCAGCACTTCGTTCTGGGCGAGCACCAGCGCGAAGCGGCTGAAGAGGGGGCGGGCTAGCCCCGGGCTTCGCCGCCAACGCCGAAAGGAGCGCTTGGTCATGCGCGCATTGATGAGGGCGAGCGGCACGCCGCGCGTGGAGCTTTCCAGGATCAGGTTCGGCCAGATCTCGGACTCGGTGAATACCGCGAGGTCTGGGCGCCAGTGCTCGAGGAAGCCCGCCACGTACTGCGGCGCATCGAGCGGCGCATACTGGTGCACGGCGCGCGGCGGAAGCCGGCCGGCAGCGAGCCTGGCCGAGGTGACGGTGCCGGTGGTGAGCAGGAAGGACAGCGCCGGGCGTTCCTCGGCGAGTGCCGCCATCAGCGGCAGGATGGCGTTGGTCTCGCCGACGCTCGCCGCATGGAACCAGGCGAGCTGGCCCTCCGGCCGCGGCAGGATCGGCCGGCCCAGCCGCTCGTGGCGCCGCTCAGGCTCCTCCTTGCCGCGTCGCTCGCGCGCACCCAGGAGCAGCGGCACGATTGGCCGCGCGGCACTGGTGAGCTGCCGGTAGATCTTGAGCCAGAGGCCGGGCTCGGTGCTGCCAGTTAGGGGAGCATTCGGCGTGGCGCGGGCCGGATCGCTGCCGGCCCGCTGGTAGGCAAGGAGGGTGGCGGCGTTCAACGAGTCCTCCACCGCCTTGCGGTAACCCTCGAGCTCGTCCTCGCCCGCCGTGCGCGGGATGTGCACGATCGGCCCCACCGCAAAGCCCAGCCCCGAGTAGGGCAGGTTGATCGTCATGCGGCTCCAGGTGTTGAGCGCGATATAGCGCGAGGTGGCGATGGCGACCGGGACGATCGGTCGACCGGAGCGGCGCGCGACCATGACGATACCGAGGCCGGCGCGGCGCGCCTCGCCTCCGCCGGGCACGTCCGCCGTCATCGCCACGGATCGGCCGTCCCGCAGCGCCTGCACTGCCGCCATGTAGGCATGGCCGCCGCCGCGGTCTTTGTCGCGCGAGCCGGCGCCTGCCCCGCGGATCAGAGCCATGTCGAAGTGCCGGAGCGCCTCACCCAGCAGGGCCGCATCCTGGTGGCGGGCCAGCATGGCTTCGGCCGGCAGATACGGCGGCTTGATCAGCGGCAGCAGCATGAACTGGCCGTGCCACATGCCGACGATGCAGGGATGGTGATGATAGTGCCGCTCGAACTCCTCGGTCATCTCCTTGGTCTGCCAGGAGGTGCGGCGCACGTAGCGGATGTAGCGGGCCAGCGCGGCGCCGGCCAGCCTGTAGACGAGCCTGGGGTTGTCCTGGGTGTTCACCATCCGAGGGATATCTGGCGCCTTCTTCGGCCGCGATAAGTTTGGATTGGCGTCTCTATAGCCGATCGGGAGCCTACTTCGAAAGCCGCGATTCGCCACCCATCGCCGCAGCCGCCATCCGCGGCCGGCGCCGCGCCTCAGACGGCCTCGGTCGGGGCCGCCGGAATGCGCCTCGCCTTGCCGTCGAGGTCGAGCAGCACCTGCGAGCGGCACAGGCGCGCATAGGCGCCGTCGCGGGCGATCAGGTCGGTGTGGGTGCCGATCTCGACGATGCGGCCCTCGTCCATGACGCAGATGAGGTCGGCGCGCTGCACCGTGGAGAGCCTGTGGGCGACGACGAGGGTGGTACGGTCCCTGGTGAAGCGCGCAAGCGCCTCCTGCACCAGGCGCTCGGATTCGGCGTCGAGCGCGCTCGTGGCCTCGTCGAGCAGCAGGATCGGCGCGTCCCTCAAAATGGCTCGCGCCAGGGCCACGCGCTGGCGCTGGCCGCCCGACAGCCGCAGCCCGCTGTCGCCGATGATGGTGTCGTAGCCGCGCGGCTGGGCGACGATGAACTCGTGCGCGGCAGCGGCCTTGGCGGCAGCGATGATGTCGGCGTCGCTGGCGTCGAGGCGGCCGAGCGCGATGTTGGCGCGTATGGTGTCGTCGAACAGCGTGACTTCTTGGCTGACGAGCGCCATGGCATCACGCAGGCTCGCGCGCGTCACCTCGCGCAGATCGTGGCCGTCGATACGGATGCTGCCGGTATCGACGTCGAACAGGCGCGCGGCGAGATTGATGGCGGTCGACTTGCCGGCGCCCGAGCGGCCGACCAGCGCCGCGGTCTTGCCGCCCGGCACGGTGAGCGAGAAGTCGCTGACGGCGAGCTTGCCCATGGCGCTGTCATAGGCGAAGCCGACGCTCTCGAAGACGATGTTGCCGCCCTTGACGACGAGGGGAACCGCATCCGGCCGGTCGACCACCTTCGGCTTCTCGTCCATGAGCTCGTAGATGCGCTCGGCCGCCGACAATCCCTCCAGCGTCGTCGTCATCACCGTGCCCAGCGACTTCATCGGCTGCGACGCCAGCAACAGGGCCGTCACGAAGCCGACGAAATCGCCGACCGTGCTGATGCTGCCGGTGATGCGCCAGTAGGCGAAGGCGATGACCCCGGCGACCGCCAGGCCCCCCAGCGCTTCCAACGCCGGCCCGGTGCGGGCGCGCGTGCGGATCGCCTTCATGCGCAAGGTGTAGATCTCCTCGAAGTCCCTGCCGAGGCGGTCGGCAGCGTAGGTCTCGAGGCGGAACGCCTTGATAAGCCGCACGCCCGACAGCATTTCGGTCAGCCGCGAGGTCATGTCGCCGAGGGAGCGCTGCGTGCGGCGCGCCACGTTGCTGAGCCGCCGGCCCAGGTTCCCGACCGGCATCGCCGCCAGCGGATAGACCGCCACCACGATCAGGGCCAGCACCCAGTCGAGGTAGAACATGATGATGACGAGGGCGACGATGGAAAGCGCATCCTTGACGAAGGCGATGAGAGCGACCTGGGCCGCCTGCTGGATGAAGGTGAGATCGTTGGTCAGCCGCGAGACCAGATGCCCCGTCGTCTCGCGCGTAAGCCTGGCGTAGTCGGCGCTGATCAGGTGGGCGAAGGCCGCCTTCTGGATGTCGGTGATCATGCGCATGACGATGCGCGAGGCGGTAACCTGGTGCAGGAAAAGGAAGATCGCGCGCGCCGCCGTGACGACAATGATGGCGCCGACCACGACGGGCAGTGCGCCGCTGCCCGGCTGCATCAGGGCGTCGGAAGAGTGCTTGATGATGAGGGGGTAGGCCCCCGTGGTGGCCGCCAGCGCGGCCGTGAAGGCGAGCGCGGCGATGATCTCGCGCCAGCGCGGACGCAGCCAATCGTCGACGAAGCGGCGCAAGATTTGCCTCGAGCGCGCATCGAAAGCGGGTTTGTGGGCGCCGTTGCCCGCGACGTCGGGGACGTTGGCCAATGCTCCTCCAGACCGTGGCGACAGGCCATGGCGTCAGGCCATGGCGTCAGGCCGGAATCGCCTGGCGCCTATCTATCAGCTCGCCACCATGGGCGCCAGAACAGGCACGTCAGCGGCCGCAGCGGGGCCGATGCGCGCAAGCGCGCCAAATCGTCACGAGCCGCCGGCCGGCGGGGCCGGATCGGGATCGAGCAGGCGGTGGATGTGGACGATGAAGTAGCGCATGTGCGCGTTGTCGACACTCCGCTGCGCGGCCGCCTTCCAGGCCTTGTAGGCCTCAGCGTAGCTCGGATAGATGCCGACCATGTCGAGGGCCTCCACGTTGGCGAACTCGACGTCGCCGAGCGACTTGAGCTCGCCGCCGAACACCAGGTGGAGAAGCTGCCGGCTGGGCCGGCTGGTGGCCTCCGTTGCGCCCATGATGGGGGTCTCCTTGCCTGTCGGGGCCCCGCCTCCCGGGGTGCCATGCAAAATCATCGGGATAGGACTGCGGCAGCACGAACCGATGGCGGCGCCAATGCCAACCACTGGGGCCCAACCACTCGACCAAGGCTTTGCAAGGCACGGGCCGCCACGCTTCGTTTACTCTTTCACTTAAGCGGTTCGGAAGCCTTTTGTGGCAGGGTGCCAAGTACAAGGCCGCTCCGAGACGGCTGCTCAGGAGTTAGCAGGACCCCGTGCATCAGCGCGTGGGCGGCATCGGCGGCAGCCGGTTCCGCCCGCGCGCTGCGGCTTTTTTGGGCGACCACGCTCATCCCGCGAGCAGAGCCGCAACGGCCATATCGGTCACCAGGCCACCCAGCAGCAGCCAGCCGACCAGCCGATTGGAGCGGAAGCGGGCGAGGCAATTGCCGGCGTCCGCCATGTCGAGCGTCCGCACCTGCCAGGCCATCTGCGCGCCGACCAGAGCGAGCGCCAGGAAAAAGGCGATGCGCGCGCCCGCGAGCGCTCCAGCAAACCCCCAGAGGAGGACGGCGCCGACATAGAAGAGCGTGAGCCAGCGCGGCGTGGCCTCGCCGAACTTCAGCGCCGTCGACTTGAGGCCGACGGCGGCATCGTCCTCCTTGTCCTGGTGCGCATAGATGGTGTCGTAGCCGATGGTCCACAGGACGCATCCCGCGTAGAGCACCAGCGCAGCCAACGACAGCGAGCCCGTGACCGCTGACCAGCCGACCAGCGCGCCCCATTTGAACGTCAGCCCCAACACCAGCTGCGGCCAGTACGTCAGCCGCTTCATGAACGGGTAGATGGCAACCAGCAGCAGCGATGAGGCGCCGAGCAGGATCGTGAACCGGTTGAACTGGACGAGGATCAGGAGCCCGGCGAGGCAGAGCCCGGCGAGAAACAGCTGCGCCTTGGCCACGCTGACCTGCCCGGAGGGAATGGGCCGCGCCGCCGTGCGCGCAACGGCGGCGTCGTAGTCCTTGTCGACGATGTCGTTATAGGTGCAGCCCGCGCCTCGCATGATGAAGGCGCCGGCCAGGAACAGCGCCAGGTACCCGGGACTGGGATAGGCGTGGCCGAGCCAGAGCTCGCCCAGGGCCTGCGCCCACCAGCACGGGAACAACAGCAGCCAGGCGCCGATCGGGCGGTCGAAGCGCGCCAGGCGCAGATAGGGCAGCCAAGCGACCGGCGCCAGGCGGTCGACCCAGTTGCCGGGCGCGGCGTCGGGCACGGTGGCCATGGCGCTGCCGGACGCGGGAGCGGAGAGTTTCGAGTCTGCGGTCATGACCGAGGCCGGAGGAGATGGCGGCAATCCGAAGCGCAAGGGTAGACCCGATCGCCCGATCGCCCCAAGGCAAATGGGCGTGAGTGATCACTGAGCGAGCCTAGAGCCCGAGCACGGCCGGCAGCTCCGCCAGCGAGGCGACGACGTGCTGGGGCGCCCCGCCGGCCGCCACCTGGGCACCGGCGTGGATGCGGGCGTGCCCCGGCCGATCGACCATGACGCTGGTCCAGCCGCGGGCGTTCGGCACGATGAAGTCCTTGGAGGGGTTGTCGCCGACATAGACGAAGTGGTCGGTGCCGGACCCGAGCGCCGCTTCGATGGTCTCGTAGGCCTTGGGGTGGGGCTTGGCGAAGGCGCGCCCGCCGAGTGCGTGCGTATAGACGATCTCGGCAAAATGCGCCGCGATGCCGAGCGCCGCCACCTTTCGCGCCTGCATGCGCTCGGTGCCGTCGCTGATGAGGCCGAGCTGTGCCCGGCTCGAGAAGTGCGCCAGCGCCCAGGCCGCATCGTCGAACAGGGTCAACTCCGGCTCGTGGTCGCGGTAGGCCTCGACGAGGCCGGCTAGGTGTTCCGGCGCGTGGTCCGGCAGACGCGCCCGGAGCGCCATCGCGAACAGCTCGCCCAGGTGGCCGCGGTCGAGCAAGTGCGTCATGTCGTCGGCGAGCCCGGCGACACCTAGTTCCGTCTCCGCCCAGCGCCCGGCCGCCCGGAAGCCCGACAGCGCGAACTGGCGTTCGGGATAGAGCGTGTCGTCGAGATCGAACACGAGCACCAGCTTGCGCATTAGGACCCGCTAGGCCGCGCCGCGCCGCACGAGGTAGAGGTGCCAGACGGCGATGGCGAACACCGCCGCCGCGCCGGCCTGGTGCGCAAGCCCCAACGCCAGCGGCACGAAGGCGACGAGCGTGACGATCCCGAGTGCTGCCTGCGCCACCACCGCACCCGCCAGCACCAGCGCGGATGCTCTGGCGCGGCATTCCGGCGCACGGGCCAGCGTTACGGCGTGCCACAGCGCGGCCAGCACGAGAACGTAGGCGGCAATGCGGTGGTTGAACTGCACCGTCAGCGCGTTCTCGAACAGGTTGAGATACCAGGGTTGCATCGCGCCGAGGCCGTTCGGGACGAGCGCCCCATCCATCAGCGGCCACGTGTTGTAGGCAAACCCCGCCTTGAGGCCGGCCACCAGGGCGCCGAGCAGGATCTGTACGAACACGAGCACAAGCACCAGGCACGCCGCAAGGCCGTGCGCCGGCCACGGCCGGGCTTGCGCCGCAGGGGCCGGCTCATCGAGCGACAAGGCCAGCCAGATCAGTGCGCCGAAGATCAGGATCGCCAGCCCCAGGTGCAGGGCCAGCCGGTACTGGCTGACATCGATGCGCTCGGCGAGCCCGGAGCTCACCATGTACCAACCGACCCCGCCCTGCAGGGCGCCCAGCGCGAAGATGCCGGCGAGCTTGGGGATGTGGCCGCGAGCGATCTGCCCGGCGGCGAGAAAGTAGAGAAACGGCACCAAGAACACGACCCCGATCAGGCGGCCGAGGAAGCGGTGCGCCCACTCCCACCAGAAGATGGCCTTGAACTCGGCGAGGGTCATGCCGCGGTTGACATGGTGGTATTGCGGGATATGGCGATACTTCTCGAACGCGTCGAGCCAGTCGGCCTCAGACAGCGGCGGCAGGATGCCGACGATCGGCCGCCATTCGGTGATGGCGAGGCCGGAGCCGGTGAGGCGCGTAGCCCCGCCCACGCTCACCATCAGAAAGACGAGAGCTGCGACGGCCAGCAGCCACAGGCGCACGGGTGCGACGCGCGGCGCTGCGCCCGGGCGTGCAGGGCTGAAGGTGTCGGACTGGGCCATTGCCCCATGACTCATAAGCGGTTTTGCCGGCATTTCCATGCGGCGCATCGCCGGGGCGGGATCAAACCCAGCAAGACCTACGCCATCGGACCCAGAACGATGTATCAGTGGCGACCATCATATCTGCAGCACCCTCGGTTCCGGCATTCGATCGTGGTGCCGCACCCGAAGAAGGACTTACCGAAGGGGCTGGTGCGAAGCATCTACAAGGATGCTGGCTGGCGCCGATCACGAGTTGAGCGTGAAAACGTACTTCTCCATCGTGCACGAGGACAAGGGAAGCGCCGTCGGCGTTGTGTTCCCTGACCTGCGTCGTTGCCAAAGGCAAGAGGCGCGCGACGAGTTGAGTCTGGCAGCCGCGCTCACGCCATCGGATAGGCGCGGCCCGAGGCCCTCTGCACGATGTTGAAGAAGGCGAACGGCGCCCCGCTCAGCAGGACCTTCACGTAGCGCGGCTTCTGGTAGTCGCCGTTGAGCGACACGCGCGGCAGCGCGGTGAGCTCGCACGCATGCCGGGGGTGGATCAGGCCCTTGCGGGTGGTCACGGCCGTCCTCAGCCCCAGCTCCTTGACGAGGGCGAACTCGCGCGGACCCGCGCTGGTCTCGTCGCCGTAGGGATAGCTGAAGTGCCGGCACAGCTTGCCGGTCTCGCGCTCGATGCGCCACACGCTCTCCTCGATTTCGACGCGGGCCTCCGCCAGCGTCAGCTTGGCCAACGCATAGTGGCGCCTGGTGTGGGCGCCGATGGTGACGAGCGGGTCGGCCGCCAGCTGGCGGATCTCGTCCCAGGTCATCATCAAATCGTTGCAGAGCGCATCGGGATCAAAGTCGACGCTGTCGCACAGGTCGCGCACGAAGGAGCGGGCATCGACCTCGTCGATGCTCCTCAGCCACCAGTAGACGCTGTGGAAGGCGGCGTCCTTCTCGGCCGCGGTGCCGCAGCGCAGCCGGCGCGGCGAGCCGTCGATCTTCACGCTCAGGGCATTGACCTTGACGATCACCTTCTCGAGCGCCAGCCACCACAGGTCGCCGTGGCGGTCGGGATACTCGGTCGGCACGTAGACGGCCATCGGCAGGTCGTGGCGCTTGAAGATCGGGTAGGCGTACTCGAGGTTGTCGCGATAGCCGTCGTCGAACGTGAAGCAGACGAAGGGGCTGCGGTACTCGCCCTCCACCAGGCGGAACTGCGCCTCGTCGAGCGAGACGATCTCGAAGCCGGAGGCCCGCACCTGGCGGATCACCTGCTCCAGGAAATGCGGTGTGACCTTGAGGATACGGTTGGGCTCGAAATCGCCGGGTTTCTCTGGGCGCACGTGGTGCAGCATGAGCACGGCGCCGATGCCGCGCGTGAATGGCGCAATCATGCTATCCGCGCCGGAGTAGTGCAGGGCGGACAACGCTGCCTTGAGAACTCTCGTGCTGCGCCGGCTCATGACGGCAACGCCTTGGGCCCCATACCGCGCGAACGCAATGCCTCAGATTAGCGCACTGCGCACTGTTAGCAATCGCGCCCCTGTGCGTGCTTCCGTGGCCGCCGCCGGACGGAAGCGGATGACGTCGAGGTCGGGCACGCTGAAACCGAGGAAACTTCCGGGCGCCGGCGCATCCTGCGCGCTCGCCACCGCCACGCCAATGTCGATGCGGCCCTCGATGGTGCCAAAGAGGCTGCGCAGAGCTTGGGGCGCGCCCGTGAGGATGATGTGGCCGTAGACTTCGTCCAGCGCATCGAGCAGCATGTCGACCCGGTCCTTCTCCTGGGCGGCTGCCGAGCCTGCGGCGCTCGAACCCGCCGCGATCACATGCGCCTGCGAGCCCGGCAGGCGCCCGATCACGTCCTCGAACGTGGCCCGGCCCGACAGCACGTCGGTGATGCCGAGCGTGGGGGAAACGCCCAGCTCCTGGGCGAGACCGACGCAGTCGAGGCTCCAGTCGAGCAGGATCACCTGCTGGTTCTGCACAGCAAGCTCGCGCGCGAGCGCAATGGCGACAGCGCCCCCCTCCCCTGTCGAGGGCCCCGTCACCAGCGTGCGCAGGCCGCTGCGGTCCTGTGCCTTGGCCACCAGCCGGCGGGCGAGGGCGGGCATGGATCGCTCCGTAGCCGGCTCGGCGGGCGTGCCGCGCCCCGGCCCGCCGACATAGGCGCTGGCGGGGTGCTGGGCGGCGCGCACCGCTGCCGGCCCCTGGCGAGCCATGGTGAAGAGCTCGCGCGTCACGACCCAGGCGAGCCCGAGCAGCAGGGTCGCCGTCATGGCGAGCAGCGTGATCATGCCGACCCTGGGCCAAGCCTTCTCGCTCGTCGGCCGGGCGCGCGACACGATCTGCACCTCGATCGGCACGGCGCGAGCGTCGCTGGTCGTGCGCGCGGCCTCGAGCTGGCCCTGCAGGCGCTCGAGCTCGGTGCGCTTGGACTTGGCCAGGCTCTCGAGCGCGCGCAGCTTGACGTCGTCGCCGCCGGAGCTGACCACCTGGCGCTTGGCATCGTCGATGCGCCGTCGGATGTTGTCCTCGCGCTGGGCGGCGACCTTGGCTTCCCGCTCCAGTCCGTCGACGACCTTGTCGACCTCGGTCCTGATCTGCCGGTTGAGGCCGGCGAGCTCGGCTTGGAGCTGTTTCATGCGCGGATGCGCCGGCAGCAGCGTCGCCGACAGCTCGGCGATCTGGCGCTCGACGCGCACGCGCTGCTCGATGAGGCGCGGCACCACCTGCGACTTCTGCACGTCGGCCAGCGCCTCGCCCGACCCGCGCGCGGCCATCTCGTTGGCGGCCCTGGTGCGCGCCTCCGCTTCCGCGCGCGCGGTCGCCACCCTGGTCAACTCGGCGGTCAGCTCGGCCAGCTGCTGCTCGTTGAGGCCGGTACGCTCGCGTCCGCCGTCGAAGATGTTGGACACGCCGCGAAAGCGCGTCACCTCGGCCTCCGCCGCCGCCACCTCTTCGGCGAGCTTGATGATCTGCGGCTCGAGCTTGGCCAGCGCGTCCCGCGACTCCAGGACCGCGCGCTGGGGAAGCTCCTCGCGGTAGAGGTCGGCCAGCCCGTTGGCCGCGTCGGCGGCGAGCCTGGGATCGGCCGAGCGGAACTCGATCATGATGCCGCGCGTGTCCTTGATCTGGTAGACGCGCAGCGCGTCGAAATAGGCGGCGAGCACGCGGTCCTCCTCGCTCTCGCCGGGCCGCGGGCCGACGAGGCCGAGGACCTGCAGGGCTCTGCCGAAGGGGCCGCGCTCGACCAGCGCGCTGTTGAACTCCGGCAGGGCCGCCAGGCGCAGGCGGGCCGCTACCTTGAGGGCGAGGTCAGTCGAGGTCAGAGCGCGTACGTGGGTGGCGATCGCCTCCTTGTCCATGCGCACGGTCACCATCTCCGGATTGCCGGAGTCGCGACGCGACTCGAAGGGATTGCCGAGGCCCTTGGAGACGATCTCGATCTGGGCCTGCGAGGCGTACTTGGGGGTGAGAAACGAGAGGACGGCGAAGGCGGCGAGCCCCGCCAGCAGGGTCGCGGCCAGGAGCTTCGTTGCCTTGCGCTTCACGGCGGCCCCGAGGATGGCCAGGTCGATGTCGTCGGGGGAGGCCGGAAGGGGTGCGCGCATGGGGTCGGGGCCGGGCCAGGTTGCGGAGGCGGGCTCGCATTAAACCCCGGGAAGGTAAGGATTTTCTTAAGTTTTCTCGGGACGGTGCAGCGGCCAAAGCTTTGTTAACCCGGCGCGCCTACAACGGGTGCGCCAGCAATCCCTGCGCAGGACGATCTCGATGCCCCTCCGCCCACTAGGCGCGCTTCTGGCCGTGGCGCTCTGCGGCGCCCTCGCCGGCTGCGGCCACATCCTGCCGATCGACGTCGAGCCGCCCGCCGCGCCCTGGGCGCCGCAGGTCGTGGCCGACGTTGCCAGGCCCTGGGGCGAGACGATGGTCGTGGCCGCGCCCCTGCCCCCGCCCATGCTCGAGGCCGAGAGGCCCTATCTGCTCGACAGCGGCGATCGCCTGCGCATCTTCGTCTACGCCCAGCCGAGCCTGTCCCGGCTCTATTCGGTCGACGCCCAGGGCCTGGTGGCCGTGCCGCTGATCGGCGAGGTTTCCGCCCGCGGCAAGACCACCCGCAGCCTGGCGCGCAGCATCGCAGCGCGCCTCGGCTCGCAGTACGTGAAGGAACCGCATGTCACGGTCGATATCGCCCAGTACCGCCCCTTCTTCATCCTCGGCGAGGTGCGCAGCGCCGGCCAGTACCCCTACGTCGCCGGCATGTCGGTGCAGGCCGCAATTGCGGTGGCCGGCGGCTATGCCGACCGTGCCGACGAACGCCGCGTGCAGATCACGCGCCGCTACAGCGGCCTCATAGAGAAGATGGATGTACCACCCGACTACGTGGTCCAGCCCGGCGACGAGATCTACGTCTACGAGCGCTGGCTCTGAGGCGCTCGATCGGGCTGTCGCCGGGCCTCGGCCCAAGCGCATCCTGCATTGCCTGCGGGCCCCCGTCGGCGGCCTCTTTCGCCACGTGTGCGACCTGGCGATCGAGCAGGCACGGCGCGGCCATGCCGTTGGCGTGGTGTGCGAGGCTGGCGGCGGCGATCGGCTGACCGGGGCGCGGTTGGCCGCGCTGGGGCCGCATCTGGCGCTCGGGCTCTTCCGTACGCCCATGAGCCGGCACCTGGGTTTCAGCGACGTGTCGGCCTATGTCGCCATCCGCGCCTACGCTGCCGGTCTCGATGTCGATGTCATGCACGGCCACGGCGCCAAGGGCGGCGCACACGCGCGCCTGGCGGCGCAGGCGCTGAAGCGCGCCGGACGGACGGTTGTGGCCTGCTACACCCCGCACGGCGGCAGCCTGCACTACCATCCGGCGAGCCTGCTGGGGCGCATCTACATGCGGCTGGAGCAGCACTTGGCGCGCTTTACCGACGCGCTCATCTTCGAGAGCGCCTATGCGCAGGGCCGCTACGAGACACAGATCGGGCGGCCTACCTGCCCCGCCCGCGTCATCGCGAACGGCTTGGGCGCGGAGGATTTTGCGGCCGCGACACCCGACGCGGAGGCGGCCGATATCCTGTTCGTCGGCGAGCTGCGAATGCTCAAGGGCGTCGACGTCCTGCTGCGAGCGCTCGCGCGCGTGCGCCAGACCCGCCCTGTCCGCGCCGTCATCGTCGGGGACGGGCCGGACGCGGCCAGCTTCAAGGCGCAATCAACCGCGCTGGGCCTCGATGACGCCGTGGCATTCCGCGAGCCGATGCAGGCGCGCGAGGCGTTCCGGTTGGGACGCGCGCTGGTGGTGCCGTCGCGGGCGGAAAGCCTGCCCTACATCGTGCTCGAGGCCGCCGGCGCCGGGCTGCCAATCCTGGCCAGCAACGTCGGCGGCATCCCCGAGATCGTCGCCGGCAGCGATACGGCCCTGCTGCCGGCCGGCAACGACGCCGCGCTGGCGCACGCCATGCTCGCCCTGCTCGATGATCCGGCAGCGGCAGCGGACCGCGCCGCACGCCTGCGCCAGGCCGTGGGCGCGCGCTTCACCGTTGCGGCCATGACTGAGGCCGTGCTCGACGTCTATCAGTCGGTGGCGCCGGCAAGGCCGCCCGGCTGAAGGTCAATAGAGCAGGTACTTGGCGCGTGTCGCCTGGAAGGCGCGCAGCCACGGCTGCCAGCGGGCCTCGATCGCGGCAGGATCATCGCCGGCCTCGATGGCGGCCAGCGCCTCGCGCGCGCCGAGCAGGCGAGACATGTCGCGCACGGCAAAGCGGCCTTTGTGCAGCCGCTGCAGCGCCACCGCGATCTCGACGCCCAGACGCGCCGCGTCGACAGCCGCCTTGTCGACGACCACGATGCGAACGCCATTGCAGCGCCTGCCGGCGTAGCGGCTGGCCGTGGGCGTGAACTGGGCGGGCTCGAAGCGCACGCCCCTGGAGCCATGGCGCTGCAGGTCGGCGGCCAGCGCCTCGCCGTCGATCCAGGGCGCGCCGACGAGCTCGAACGGGGTAGCCGTGCCGCGCCCGACGCTGACGTTGGTGTCCTCGATCAGGCCGAGGGCTGGATAGAGGACGGTGCCGCGCAGCGAGCGCAGGTTGGGCGACGGCGCGGCCCAGGCGAGCCCCGTCTCCTCGTACCAGGAGGCCGCCCGATAGCCGCGCATGGCGATCACGACCAGATCGGCGCCGATGCGCCGCTCGGCATTGAACATGGCCGCCAGCTCGCCCAGCGTCATGGCGTGCTGCACCGGCATCGCCATGTAGCCGGTGAACGAGCGCGCACCGGCATCGAGCATAGGGCCGCGCACGCCCGCGGCGCCGATCGGATTGGGCCGATCGAGCACGAACACCTTGAGCCGCCGCCGCGCCGCCGCCTCCATGACGTAGGCCGTGGTGGTGGCGTAGGTGTAGAAGCGCGCGCCGACGTCCTGCAGGTCGATCACCACCGCGTCGAGCCCGGCCAGCATCGCCGCCGTGGGGCGGCGGGTGGCGCCATAGAGGCTGTGGACGGGCAGGCCGGTTGCCGTATCGCGGCCCGAGGCGATGCCGCCCTCGCGGTCGCCGCCCAGACCGTGCTCGGGGCTCAGGAGGGCTGCGAGCCGCACGCCCGGCGCGCGGGCGAGCACGTCGATGGTGCGCTCGCCCGCGGCGGTGCGGCTGGCGTCATTGGCAAGCAGGCCGAGCCTGAGCCCGGCGAGCGGCGCGAACGCCTCGGCCGCCAGCACGTCGATCCCGGCCAGGACCCTCTGCGTCGAGCCTCCCGCGCTGCTGCAGACCATCGCCAGGGCTCCTAGTCCGATCAGGAGCGAGAAGCCCCGCCGCGTCATTGCGGCCGCTTCTTGATGAGATACGTCTGCTCGCCCTCGAGCACCAGCTCACCCTTCTGGTTGTGGATGGTGCTGGCGAGCGTCAGCACGCCGGTCGTGCGCTGCGGCTCGAGGGCGCTGACGGTGAGGCGCGGGTAGAGCGTGTCGCCGGCGTAGACGGGTTTGAGGAAGCGGGAGGACTGGGCGATGAAGCCCATCAGCGACTCTTCGACCAGGAAGGGAAATAGGCCGGCGCCGGCGGCGGTCTGGATCAGCACCTGGTAGCCGTGCGCGAGCAGGTCGGGGTGGCCGTGGCGGCGGCAATACTCGCGATCGTAGTGGATCGGGTGGTTGTCGCCGGAGGCCGCCTGGAAGGCCAGGAACTGCGCCTCCGTCACCGTGCGCGAGGGGATGGCGAAGGACTGACCGAGCTCGAAGTCCTCGAAATAGCGCTGCTCGGCGAGGCGGTGGCGCGCGGGATCGAAGGGCTCGGTCATGGGCGCTCCAGTTCTGCAATCTGACGTTCGAACCAGGCGAGATCCCTGGGCAGCGTGGCATTGTCGGGTAACTGCGCCTCGAGTTTCGCGATAACCGCCCGCCCTTTGCCGAAGCCGCCCAGTGCATCCTGGCGGGCACCCTGCCTTGCCTGCACTATCGCTACGCGGCCATGGCTCAGAGCCACATCGCGCTGCCATCCGGCATTTCCGGGGTCGGCCTTGGCCAGGCGTTCGGCGATGGCGAGGGAGGCTTTGAAGGCGTCGAGCGCGGCGGGCAGGTTGCCCTGTTCAACAAGCACGTCGCCGATCTTTTCCTGCGAGACGGAGAGGTCGCGCTGCCATCCGGCATTTCCGGGGTCGGCCTTGGCCAGGCGTTCGGCTATGGCCAGCGACGCCTGATAGGCGCTGAGCGCGTCGGCGAGGTTGCCCTGTTCAACGAGCACGTCGCCGATCTTGATATGCGAGACGGAGAGGTCGCGCTGCCATCCGGCATTTCCGGGGTCGGCCTTGGCCAGGCGTTCTCTGATGGCCAGCGACGCCTGATAGGCGCTGAGCGCGTCGGCGAGGTTGCCCTGTTCAACGAGCACGTCGCCGATCTTGTTATGCGAGACGGAGAGGTCGCGCTGCCATCCGGCATTTCCGGGGTCGGCCTTGGCCAGGCGTTCGGCTATGGCCAGCGACGCCTGATAGGCGCTGAGCGCGTCGGCGAGCACCGAGCGCTCTTTCGCGTACTCGCCGCTGGCGCCCAGGAGCCATCCCAGCTCGCGCGTCGCGGCGTCGGCAGAAACGTGGGTGGCGAGCACACGGACGTGCTGTACAAGCCGTGCGCACTGCGGCCACGTCGCCTGCGCGGGTTCGGGAAATGCCGCGAACGCTGCGCCAACTGCGCGCTGGGCCCATGCCTCCCGCTCGCCATCAAGGGCGTCCCGTGCCGCAGCCTGTACCATCCGATGCACCGAGAATGTGCGGGTCCCCGGGACGAATTCGATAAGCGACAGGTCGTCGAGCACACCCAGGGCCTCCGCGAGGCGCGGCTGGTTGGCGGAGAGCACGGACAGGTCGGGTGGGTAGAGGTCCGGCGCCTGCTGGAACAATTCCTCGGGGATATCATCCGCTGCGAAGAAAGCGGCAAGCGACATTAGGGCGATTGCGCCATGCGCCTCGTCCGCCGCCTGGCTCAGGGCTGCACGGAATGTCGCAAATACCGGGCTGCGATACTCCGCATCCTTCGGCAGCGAATTCATGTGCCGATCGAGATCATCGATGTAGTCGACGACCCTGACCGCCTTGCGCCGCCGCAGAAAAGCAGCCGCATGAGCCAGCGCGAGAGGAAGGCGGCCCAACGCCTCTGCAAGTTGCACCAAATCGGCTTCGGACAGATCTGGCCTCGCGGCCTCCTTGCCGAGAAACGCTGTCGCCTCCGGCAACTCCCAGGCGTCAAGCTCGATGGGTGACACGCCGTGGCTCCAATTGCTGATCCGGCTGGTGACAAGTACGCAGGCGTTGGCCTGCGGCCGCCAAGCATCGAGCACGCGAGGATCATCGACGTTGTCGTAGATCAGCAACCAGGGCTTGGTGAAGCCACCATGCGCCAGGAAATCGAGAGTATACCTTGCAGCCTTGGTGCGCTCCTGAGCCTGCGCAAGCCCCCTGATATAGTGATCTCCGAGGTGGACGAGCCCCTGTTCGACACCATCCCACGTTGCCGAGTTCTCGTCGCTGGCGGCATTGAGCCACCACACTCCCGCGTAGCCGTCCTGCGCCCGCCACGCGTACTCCCTCGCCAGCGTGGACTTACCGACGCCGCCAAGGCCCGTGACAGCCGCCGGCTGGGTAATGGCGGCGGCCACGTCCTTTCCAGACCACAGGGCGCCGTCGATCTTGAACAATTGGCTTTCGCGCCCTGTGAAGCTGGGCGTGGGCTTGATCGCCTCGTGCAACAGCGCTCGAGCCTCACGCCAGTGAGGATTGCCCGGATCGATCCGCCGCCGCTCGGCATCCGGCATGATGGCAGCCCGGACGATGTCGGTGAGAAGGTCGTCGTCGTGTCTGATCGGCACGAGATCCCAATACGCGATGGTGCGCAGCAGCCCTCGGGGCTCGCATTCCGCGCATCGGAGCACGATCAGTCTGCCACGGCGATTGAGCGGGTCACCGGCAAGTGCGTGCATCCACTCCGCCGCACAGTAGTCGGTCGCAAGGTAGTCCGGCGTGAGGATCGCGATCACTCGCGCGCCGGAAGCCAGTGCGGCATCCATGCGCTCCATGAAGTTGCGGTTCGCAAAGTCCCATTGCTGGAGGATGACCCGGCCCTTGTGACCGGCGGCTTCCAGGATGGCGGCGACCTTGGCTGCCATCGCTACGTCAGCGGGATGCGCTCCCGCCCGGCTAATGAAGAACTTCGGCAATACGTCTCGAGAATTGTCCAGGTGTTCCCCCGTGGAACCGCCAATACTCAGAGGGCAGCTTAGGGTTAATGCCTCGGGGCGGCAAATACTTCATGTCTGATTCATGTCTGATGCTGGCCGGCCCCGGTTGTGTCAGCCCTTGCCGCCGCGCCGTTTGGCGACGTCGTCGGCCTGCAGGTGGCGGCCGGTGTCGAGCAGCTCCAGCATGTACTCGCGGTAGGTGACGCCGGCGGCTTCGGCGCGGGCCACGCGCAGCTTGAGGATCGACAGCGGCGGGTTCTTCCAGGCCTCGCGGTGCACCTTGCGCCAGCGCCAGCGCACGAAGGCATCGCCTTGCGGCTCCTCCAGCGGCGGGCCCTGGTTGTGGCCGATGCGCGCCGGCGTCGAGAGGCCCCAGGCCATGATTTCGGGCGGGGGTTTCAGCGACTTGAGGCCCGGATGGCCGCGCCAGCCCTGGCGCTGGTTCCTGTCGTAGCGATCGCCCATGCCCTGCCCCTTGGTTGCGACCCGCCTACTCGGCCGGCTGCGTGACGGCGGCGCGCTCGCGCGCCATCAGCCACAGCGCGGCGAGCACGACCATCGCCATCAGCGGCAGCGCGGCCAGGTTGAGCACCGTCCATCCCGCCTGCGCCTGCAGCACGCCCGAGAGCGCGGCGGCCGTGGCGGTGGCGGTGTAGACGGCAAAATCGTGACTCGCCTGCACCTTGGCCCGCTCGGCCGGTGCGTAGGTGGAGGTGAGCAGGGTCGAGCCGCCGACGTAGGTGAAGTTCCACCCCAGGCCCACCAGGATGTTGGCAATCAGGAAGTTGGCAAAGCCGATGCCCGCCAGGCTGACCAGCGCGCAGCCGACCTCGATCAGGCCGCCGGCGGCGATGATCGGCAGCACGCCGAAGCGGGCGATCAGGTGGCCGGTGAAGAACGAGGGCAGGAACATGGCGATGACGTGGGCCTGGATCACGGTGGCGCTGTCGCCGAAGCCAAAGCCGCAGGCCAGCATGGCAAGCGGCGTCGCCGACATGGTGAGCGTCATGACAGAGTAGCCAAACACCGAGGAGGCGAGCGCGACCCGATAGGCCGGCTGGCGCGCGATCTCGCGCATGGGCCGGCCGCCGGCCGCACGCTCTGCTGCGGACAGGCTCGGTATCTGCAGGAACTGCAGGATCGACAGCACGGCCAGCGAGAACCCCGCGGAGGCGAGATAGACGCCGGCAAACGTCACGGGAGCCAGCCAGTCCACCGCCCACTTGGCCGTCTGCGGCCCGAGGAAGCCGGCGATGACTCCGCCCGCCATCACCAGCGAGATGGCCTTGGCGCGGTAGGCGGGCTCGGTGGCGTCCGCCGCCGCCAGGCGGAAGTACCAGAAGAAGGCGGCGGCCACACCCTGCAGATAGGACGCGACACACAACAGGGCAAAATTTTGATCGAGGATGGCAAAGCAGCCGAGCAGCCCCGAGATCATGCTGACGATGGCGCCGACCGAGAAACCGCGCCGGCGGCCGATGCGGCCCATCAGCAGGGAGGCCGGAATCGTGATGGTCATCAGGCCGAGGTGATTGAGGAAGATCGGCACTGTCGCCTGCCATTTGCTGTCGGCGTCGAGCAGCATGAAGGCTGCGATCGGCGTGGTGGCGATGGCCATGCTCTGCACCGACATGAACAACGCCTGCGCCAGCGACAGCAGCGCCACGTTGCGGCGTTGTGGTGCGGCGGGGATGGTCAACGTGGGCATGGAGCGGGCCGGAGCATGCATGATCGTATGGCTTCCATAGCGTGCGCCGCCGCCACTGTCTCGCCCTTCGATGGCGTTTGCATACCAGTGTGGCGCACTCGCAATTGCATGCCAGCACACACGCGATCGCATGCTTGGCTGACGGGGAGCAGGGGGATTGCGTGTGCGACAGCAACGGACGACTGCATACGACCCGTGGCGAGCGCGCGGGGCCCCGTCATGGCGCAACGCACAGGGCACCGCTGCGCCCTCAGGGAAGCGGGACACCCTTGGCCGCCAGGACCTCGCGGGCCCGGTCGGGGTAGTCGGTGATGAGGCCGTCCACCCGCATGTCGATGAGGCGCGCCATCTCGGACTTGTCGTTGACGGTCCAGGGCGCGACCTTGAGACCGAGGGCGTGAGCCTCTGCAACAGCGGCAGCGCCCAGCTCGCGGAAATAGGGCGACCATGTCCCGCAGCCTGCCGCCGCCGCGAGGCGGGGCACGGAGCCGCCGTAGTCGGCCGGATCGAGCCCCGCCAGCCAGGGCGAGGGACGGCGGCGGCCGGCGTCGGTGGTGTCCTGCAGCGTCTTCTCGTAGGTGAGGCAGACGGTCTCGATATCGGGGGCCAAGCGCTTGGCCGCGCGCAGGGTGCGCCAGTCGAAGGATTGAACGGTCGTGCGCGAGGCCATGCCCGCGGCGCGGACAGCCTCGACCACGAGGCGCGCGAAAGCCTCCGGGTCCGGCGCCTCGTGCGGCTTGAGCGGCGACAGCTTGGTCTCGATGTTGAAGCGCGGCGTCTTGCCCGACGCCTTGGCGAGGGCGAACAGCTCCGCCAGCGTCGGGATGCGCTCGCCGTCTGCGGGCACCTGGGCCGCGAACTGCTGGGCGTACTTGGTACCGGGTTTGAGGCGGCCGACGTCGTAGCCCTTGAGCTCGGCCAGCGTCAGCGTGTTGATGGCGGGCCCAGGCGCGGCGAGCCAGCCGCCGTCGGGGCCGCGCACGATATCGGGATTGAGCACCGGGTCATGCGCGAGCACCACCACGCCGTCCCTGGTGACGGCAAGATCGGTCTCGAGCGTGGTGACACCTATGGCCAGCGCGTGCGCAAAGGCCGCCAGCGTGTTCTCGGGGGCGAGCCCGCGCGCGCCGCGATGCCCCTGCAGATCGAACGCCATCGCCAGGCCTCCCGTGGCAAGGAGCATCAGGCCGGCAAGGGCCAGGCTTTTGCGCGCTTGGAACATGCGGTCTCCCCATGCTGTCATGGCGCCGCCAGAATAGCTGGGCCAGATTGCGCCCGGATGTCAAAAAACGGGAAATCCGAGCCATGCCGCAATCGACCCTTCCGCTCATCCCCCGCGCCAAGCTGTTCGGCAATCCGACGCGGGCGCAGGCGCAGATCTCGCCCGACGGGGGCTGGCTGTCCTGGCTCGCGCCCAAGGACGGCGTGCTCAACGTCTGGGTGGCACCTGCCGGCGATGCGGAGGCGGCGCGGGTCATCACCACCGACAGCAAGCGCGGCATCCGCTTCCACGCCTGGGCCTACGACGGCCGCCACATCCTCTATATGCAGGACGAGGGCGGCACCGAGGACTGGCACATCTACGCGGTGGCGATCGAGGGCGGACCGGCGCGCGACCTCACCCCGATGGCGGACATCCAGGCGCGCCTCCAGGGCCTGAGCCTCGACCATCCGGGCCAGGCGGTGATCGCGCTCAACGACCGCGACAAGGCCTGGCACGACCTCTACCGGGTCGACATCGCCAGCGGCGAGCGCGAGCTGCTGTTTGCCAACACTGGGCAGCTCTCGCGCATCGTGCTCGACCGCCAGCTGCACCCGCGGCTCGCCTCCAAGGCGCGCGCAGCCGAGGGCGGCCGCATCCGCTACCGCATCCATGCCGGCAAGCTCGAGGAGATCGGCGTCGTCGCGCACGCCGACGACCTCACCACCTACACCATCGGCTTCACGCGCGACGGGGCCACGCTCTACGGCGTCTCCTCCATCGGTCGCGACAAGGCGGCGCTGATCGCGACCGACGTGGCAACAGGGGTCGAGCGCGTGCTGGCCGAGCATCCCAAGGCCGACATCTCGACCATCATCACCCACCCCGAGACGTCCGTGATCGAGGCGGCCGGCGCCGAGCACCTCACGCTCGACTGGATCCCGTTGCAGGAGGGCATGGCCGCCGACCTCAAGCGCCTCTACGGCGAGCTCGAGGGTGAGATCCACGTGGCCGACCGGACGCGCGATGACAGCCGCTGGATCATCGCCGCGACCGCGGCCGACGTGCCGACCACCTACCACCTCTACGAGCGCGGCAAGGGTACGCTCACGCAGCTGTTCGAGAGCCGGCCCGAGCTCAAGGCCTACCGGCTGTCGCCCATGCAAAGCGAGATCGTGCGCGCGCGCGACAAGCTCGAGCTTGTCTCCTACCTGACTCTCCCGCCAGGCATGGCCCGCCCGGCAACCCCGCTGCCGATGGTGCTCCTGGTGCACGGCGGGCCCTGGGCGCGCGACGCGTATGGCTTCAACCCGCAGCACCAGTGGCTGGCGAACCGCGGCTATGCCGTGCTGTCGGTGAACTTCCGCGGCTCGGTCGGCTTCGGCAAGGCCTTCATCAATGCCGGCGACCTGCAGTGGGGCCGCAAGATGCACGACGATCTGCTCGACGCTGTCGACTGGGCCGTCAGGCAGGGCATCGCCGACCGCAGCCGCGTCGCCATCATGGGGGGCTCCTACGGCGGCTATGCCACGCTGGCGGGGCTCGCCTTCACGCCGGACGTGTTCTGCTGCGGCGTCGACATCGTCGGCCCCTCCAACCTGGAAACGCTGCTCGCGACCATCCCGCCCTATTGGGCGGCGTTCTTCGAGAACCTGGCCCGGCGCGTCGGCGATCCGCGCACCGAGGCCGGACGCAAGCTGCTGCGGGAGCGCTCGCCGCTCAACGCCGCCGGCGCCATAGCCAGACCGCTGCTGATCGGCCAGGGCGCCAACGACCCGCGCGTCAAGCAGGCCGAGTCGGACCAGATCATCGACGCCATGCGCAAGAAGGGCCTGCCCGTCACCTATGTCCTCTACCCCGAGGAGGGCCACGGCTTCGCCGTGCCGGAGAACCGCATCGCCTTCTATGCCATCGCCGAGGCTTTCCTCGCCGCCCATCTCGGCGGCCGCGTCGAGCCGATCGGCGGCGACTTCACGGGCGCCAGGCTCGAGGTGCGGGAGGGTGCCGGCCACCTGCCCGGCCTCGACGCGGCGCTCGCGAAGGTGCAATGCGGATGATGGCGGCGGGCATATTGGCGTACCGTCACCGCAGCGCCATGAGGCTGTGGGACACCGCCGCAAGCGCCTAGGAATTGTGCCAATGGTTGCTAGTGTCCTGTCTCCGAATTGCCGACTACATTGCCGCGAGATCGGTACGGCAATTCGGAGACTGAAGGACACTAGCCAGTTTGAGGTTCTAGTGTGGACGCAAGGGAGCCTCGCAGGGAGGCGGTGGAGGAGCCATGGATACGACTGTCGCCAAGACCGGTATCGTGACCGTGCTGGTGGCCGGCGTGGCGCTCGTCGCGCTTGCCTTCATCCATCAGTCGCAGCAGCACGATCGCGCCGGCAAGATCGTGATCGCGGCGGGCAACTCGCAATATTTCGAGCTCGCCACCCGCTACCAGGAGGAGCTGCGCAAGTATGGCGTCGAGGTCGAGCTGCGCCGCACGACGCAGATGCCAGATAGCAAAGGCGTGCGAACGACGAGGTCACTGGAGGGCCGTCTCACGCTGCGGGCGCTGGTCGATGACAGCACGGGCATTACCGCAGGGTTCGTGAAGGGCGGCCTGGTCGGCAGCCTGCAGGGACGGCTCGCGACCGAGAAGCAAAAGGGCCGGCACCAGGAGTTCTCGAAGCTGCTATCCGTGGGGCGGCTGTTCCACGAGCCCATCTGGGTCTTCACCCGCGGCGACTTGCCGATCCGCACACTGCGCGATCTCAAGGGCAAGCGCATCCTGATCGGCACACGCGAAAGCGGGTCGCGGGGCATTGCCAGACAGCTCCTGCTTGCCAATGGCATCCTCGAAAAGGAGACCGCGACCTTCGTCGACGAAGATCTTCCAGCCGACGCCGGGCCGCTCGTCTCGGGCAGTGCGGACGCTGCCATCCTGGTCGTGGCCGCCGACGCGGACAAGATCCAGGCTCTCCTGCGCGTGCCCAACATCCGCCTGATGGACTTCAAGCCCGAGGCCGACGCCTACACCAATCGCTTCCCGGCCCTCGCCAAGGTGGTGCTGCACCAGGGATCGGTCGAGTTCAACCCGCTGCTTCCCGACCGACCACATCACCCTGCTGACCACGACGGTCGCCCTGGTGGTGCGTGCGGACATGCAGCCGGCGCTCGTGAGCCTGCTCACCCACGCCGTCGCCCACAACCCCAAGTCGGGTTTCGACCGCAACGGCGATCCCATCCTGTTCTTCAAAGCCGGCGAGTTCCCGTCCGCCCACGATCCCGAGTTCGAGGTCCCCAACGACGCCCGGGTCGTGCACAAGTCGGGCGAGCTGCCCTTCGTGCTGCGCCTGGTCGCACCGCTGAACGCGCGCATGGGGGTGCCGTTCTCCTACACGGCGTTCGTGAGCGCGCATGCCTCCAAGCTCATCCTCCTGCTCCCCCTGCTGGCAGTGATCCTGCCCATGTTCCGGGTCGTGCCGGCGCTCTATGTCTGGAACGTGCGCCGGCGGCTGGTCTACTGGTACCGGCAGCTCAAGGCGCTGGAGAAAAACCTGGACAGCGGCGGGGCGCGCTACGATGCCAACGCTGTGCACGCCGAGTTCGAGCGCATCGAGGCGCATGTTGCCCGCCTGCGCGTGCCACACTACTACTCGCATCAGCTTTACGATCTGCGCGGACACATCGACCTCGTCCGCCAGCGGCTGGTCGGGGCCCGGCCCGCCAGGACACGCATGGCGGCGGAGTAGGCGGCGAACGTCGAGGGTGCGGGAAGCGTTCTCTCTTTGATGTGGAGGTGTACCCATGGCCGAGCAGCTGTCGCAGGCCGACATCGACCGGGCGATCGCCGACGCCAAGCGTCAGATCGCCGACAACTGGGGCTGGTTCCTGGCGCTCGGCGTTGTGCTGCTGATCGCCGGCGTCGCCGCCGTCGCCTTCCCGCTCCTCTCCACCATCGCGGCCAAGATCGCGCTCGGCTGGATCTTTCTCGTGGGCGGCGCGGTGCTGGTGATCCACGCCTTCTCGATCCAGCAGTGGCGCGGCTTTCTCTTGAGCCTGCTGATCGGCGTGCTCTATCTGGTTGCCGGCGGCTGGCTCGCCTTCTTTCCCTTCACGGGCATCATCACCCTCACCCTCCTGCTCGCCGCGCTGTTCTTCACCGAGGGCGTGCTCGAGGTGATCATGGCCGTGCGCGTGCGCCCGCACGAGGGCTGGGTCTGGCTGCTGCTGAGCGGCCTGGTCGCCATCGCCGTCGGCGTGCTGATCGCCGCCGAGCTGCCGAGCTCGGCGACCTGGGCCATCGGCCTGCTGGCCGGCATCAACCTGCTGACGACGGGGGTGAGCTTCGTGGTCCTGGCGCTCGCCGGCCGCCGTCAGGCCACCGCTACCGCCTAGTCCCGGCCTGACCGCTACGACGACGGCGGCAAGGCTCATTCGCGCTCGTCGCAGTTGCCCTGATCGACCTTGCAGAAGTCGCGCCGCCCCGCGCCCGCCGTCGCCCTGCAGGCGGCGAGCGCACGCGCCTCCGCGGTCGCCTTGCTGGGCGCAACCGCCCAGCCCGTGCCCGGCGTGCCGCCCTTGGGGTCGTTGGCGGAGGCGTAGCACTCGCGCTTGAAGGTCGCCACCACCTCGCACAGCTTGACGGCCCTGGGGGCGCCGGAGAACTTGCGGCAGGCCTCGACCGCTCCGGCGATGGCCGCCTCGCGCGTGCGATGGTTGTAGGCCCCGCCGTAGGCGATGCCGTCCTTGGCGACGTTGCCGGTCGAGCCGACGGCGAACGCCCCTTCCGAGATCGCCGCGCGCGGCGCCAACAGCGACACCGCGATCGCCGCGCCCGCCGCCCATGCAAGGACCTGCTTGCGGTTCATCGCCACCTCCCCCGTATTGCGGCGCCCCCCAGAAGCAGGCGCACTTTCGATCCTGACGGTACCGGCAAGCCGACGCAAGACCGCGTTTTCTGGCGCGTGCTCGCCCGGCCGGCTCAGGCGCCGATCACGCCCTGAGGCACGTAGACCTGCCCGGCAAACAGTCGCCGCGCCGTGCTGACGATGGCCGCCTCGCGCACGTGGGTGCTCCCGTCGCGCTCCTCCACTTCGATGACGACCGGGCTCGCGCCGGTGGGATGTTCGATCAGGAGGCGCTTGCTGCACCCGGCCGGAATGCGCGCCAGCGCGTGCGCCGGGCTCTCGGGCAGGAGGCAGGCGGTGGCGACGCTGAGTGCCGCGAACACGCCGATCGAGGCGTGCGCGCGATGCGGGATGTAGGAGCGGGTGCAGATGAGCCCACCGTCACGCGGCGGCGCCACCAGCACCATCTTGGGCACCGACTTCGCCTTGACGTCGCCCAGCCGCATGAGCAGGCCGGCCTCGAGCCGGATGGCCTCGACCCTGCTCTTGAGCTCGGTGTCGGCGTCGAGCGCCTCGCGGCTCTCGTATCCGGTGCGGCCGAGGTCGGCGGCGCGCATCACGACGACCGGCATGCCGTTGTCGATCAGCGTGACGGCAATGCCGTCGATCTCGTCGACGGCGCGGCCGGTCGGCAGCAGGGCGCCGCACATGGAGCCCGCCGCGTCGGCAAAGGATAGCGCGACCGGCGCCGCCGTCCCCGGCACGCCGTCGATGCTGGCGTCGCCCTGGTAGGTCGGCACCCCGCCCGGCGTGGCTATGGTCGCGACCACGGTCTGGTTGCTGTTGACCATGTAGATCGTCACCCTGGTGACCGGGTCCTGCCCGGCGACGAGGCCCTGCTCGATGGCGAAGGGACCGATGCCGGCGAGGATATTGCCGCAGTTCTGCGCCGTGCTGACCAGCGCCTGGTCGACGAACACCTGCGCGAACAGGTAGTCGACGTCGATGCCCGGGCGCACCGACTTGGAGACGATGCCGACCTTGCTCGTCAGCGGGTCGGCGCCGCCCAGCCCATCGATCTGGCGCGGATCGGGAGAGCCCATGACGGCCAGCAGCACGCGGTCGCGCGTGGCCGTATCGGCCGGCAGGTCGCGGCTGAGGAAATAGGCGCCCTTAGAGGTGCCGCCGCGCATCATCACGCAAGGGATGGCGATCTGCATCACGAGCTCGCTTTGAGCTGGTCGGCATGGGCGATGTAGCGGATGCCCTTTTCCTGCAACTTTGGGCGCATGCCGTAGAGGTCGAGCCCGAGCTCGCCCCGGCTCAGCCTGTCGCGGCTCACCGCCTCCTTGTCCTCGCGCTCGCGCGATTTGGCCGTCACGGTCCGCACCTCGCCGCGGGCGACGATGACGACGCCGTCGTCGTCGGCAACCACCACGTCGCCTGGGTTCACCAGCTGGCCGGCGATGACGAGGGGCAGGTTCACATCACCCAGGCTCTCCTTGACGGTGCCCTGCGCCGAGACCGCGCGTGACCACACCGGGAACTGCATCTCGGTGAGCGCCTTGACGTCGCGGCAGCCGGCCTCGATCACGAGGCCCCGCACCTTGCGCGAGCGCAGCGAGCAGGCGAGCAGCTCGCCGAAGTAGCCGTTGTCGCAAGGCGACGTCGGCGCCACCACCAGGATGTCGCCCTCGCGGCAGACCTCGACGGCGACGTGGATCATCCAGTTGTCGCCCGGCGGCACCGCTACGGTGACGGCGTTGCCGGCGGCGTGGGCACCGGCATAGATCGGGCGCATGTGGGAGGCGAGCAGCCCCTTGCGCCCTTGCGCCTCGTGGATGGTGGCGACGCCGAAGGCGGCCAGCGCGGCAATCTCGGCAAGCGGCGTGCGCTCGAAATCCTGGACGACGATCCCGCTCATGCCAGCAGCTCCGGTGTCTCGGGGAAGATGCGCTGATAGCCTTCGGCGTGGGTGCAGCTCTTGGCCCCGCCGTTGCGGCGGCACTGGTTGCCGCGGCGCAGCGCGGCCTGGGTGTAGTACTCCCACAGGTGCTCCTGGCCGGTCATGCACTCGATGGCGGCGCGCTTCTTGTCCCAGGCGCTGGTGATGTCGAGCAGGACATTGGGCTTCCAGTCGCACTGCTCCGTCTGGTGCGGCTCGAACAGGAACACGCCGGGCGCGCCGAGCACGGGCTCGCCCGGCTTGTGGCCGTGCGCCTGGGCGATGACGCGCGCTTCCTGGGCCATCTCGGCGGCGCGGGGATGATCGAAGTTGTAGGGGTCGGCGAGCGAATGCGTGAGCACGAAGGCCGGCTGCACCTGGCGGTAGACGTCGACCAGGCGGAAGAGCGCCTCTGGCGTGACGTGCAGGGGATAGTCAGCCATGTCGAAGAAGTGCATCTGGGCGACGCCCAGCACCTCGGCGGCGGCCTCGGCCTCCCGGCGCCGGGCCGACTTGACGGCCTCCAGCGTGATGCCCGTCTGGCGCCAGAGCTTCTCGGACTCGCCGCGCTCGCCATAGGACAGGCAGACGACGTGCATGGCATAGCCGCGCGCGGCGTGCAGCGCGATGGCGCCGGCGCCCCGCCACACGAAGTCGGCAGAATGGGCGCTGACGACCAGACCTGCTTTTTTCATGACGGAATCCTCCTGAGTGACGGCGTCATCCCGGCGCCGTTCGCGCGGGCGCGAACGGGACTAGGCCGGGACCCAGTCCACTTTGCAGCTTGCCCTCGTGTGAGATAACGACGAACGCAGCGGCGGCGCGAGGCGTTGATCGAGCGTCCACGGCCCGGTGCATGGGTCCCGGCCTGGTCCCGCGAGAGCCCTCCGGGCCGTCGCGGCGCCGGGATGACGGGACTGGGCGCGCGCCGTGCACGCCACTCACGTGCTGTGATTGCGCAGCTGAGTTGGGGAGAGGGGATCTCATTTCTTCCGCGGTCCCGTGTACTGGTCGATCGGGGGCGTGCCGTGGGTGTGGAAAGTCTCGACGGTCTTGAGGCCCCAGGCCTGGCCCTTGCGGCGCTCGGCCTCGGTCCACACCACCGGCTGCCAGTCCGGCGCCAGCATCAGGCGCGCTCCCGCGTTGGCCACCTCGACGCGGTTTCCGCCGGGCTCGTAGACGTAGAGGAAGAACGTCTGCTGGATCGCATGCTTGTGCGGGCCGGTCTCGATCGGCACGCCGGCCTCCAGGAAGATGTCGGCGGCGCGCAGGATCTCCTCGCGGCTGTCGAGCGCATAGGTGACGTGGTGGAAGCGGCCCTTGGCGCCATAGTGGTCGAGGGTGAAGGCGAGGTCGTAGGTCTTGTTATTGGTCGTCACCCAGGCGCCCGCCTCCTGGCCGCTGTCGAGCACGATCTTCTCGGTGGTGCGCAAGCCCAGCACGTCCTCGAGGAACTGCCTGAGCTCGGCCACGTCGGACGTGAGCAGGTTCATGTGGTCGAGCCGGCGCACGTTGACGCCGCGGGCGGGGAAGCGCTGCGCCTGGTTCTTGAGCGCGGGTTTCAGCTCCGGCGGCGGCTGGTACCACTCGGTCTCGTAGTAGATCTCGATTGCATGCCCGTCGGGCGTGGTGAAGGCGTAGGCCCGCCCGTGGCCGAGATCGCCCTCGGTCCAGCCCTTGCCGCGGCCCGACTTCTCGATCACGGCCACACGCCGCTCGAGCGCCTCGGGGCTCGTTGCCCGGTAGGCGAAATGGCCCATGCCAGCGACCTTCGCGGCGGTCAGCTTGAGCGTGTGGTGCTCGTAGTCGTCCCAGCCGCGCAGGTAGACCGAGTCACCCTGCCGGCCGCTCGCTGTCATGCCCATGACGTCGACGAAAAAGCGCAAGGACTCATCGGGCTTGGGCGTCAGCAGCTCGACGTGGGCGAGGTGCGCGAGATCGAAGGAGCGGATGGTGGGTTGCACGGGGGTCCTGCCTCGGCCTGGAGCATTTGCGCCAGTTAAGCTACCAATGGGCCGGGCGGCGGGGTAGCCCCGAGAAAAGCCGCCGTGAACTGGGAGGACTGAAATGTCGCACGCCTGGAAGATCGGCCTCGCCTTGTTGGCTCTCGCCGGCCTGATCAGCCCGGCCGGCGCCCAGGACTACCCCGCCCGCTCGGTCAAGATCATCGTGCCGTTCGGGGCGGGCGGGCCTGCAGACATCTATGCCCGCTTCATCGGCCTGCACCTGCAGGAGGCCCTCAAGCAATCGTTCGTGGTCGAAAACCGCCCCGGCGCGGGCTCCGTCATCGGCACCGGCGAGGTCGCGAAGTCGGCGCCCGACGGCTACACGCTGCTGATGATGTCCAACACCCACACCACCAACGAGACGCTGCTGCCCAACAAGCCATTCCAGCTGATGCGCGACTTCGTGCCGGTGGCGCCGGTCAACTATTCCGACCTGATCATGGTGGTGCACCCCTCGGTGGCGGCCAAGGACCTGAAGGAGTTCCTGGCGCTGCTGAAGGCCAAGCCCGGCGACCTCAACTATGCCTCCTCCGGCCCCGGCACGCCCTACCACATGGCGGGCGAGCTGTTCAAAGCGCTGAGCGGCACCAACATCGTGCACGTGCCGCACCGCGGCAGCGGGGATGCCCGCACCGCCGTGCTCGGCGGTCACGTGCAGATGATGATCGACGCCATCACCACCACCGCGCCGACCGTGCAGGCTGGCCAGGTGCGCGCCCTCGGCACCACCGGCAAGACGCGGTCGACCGTGCTGCCCGACGTGCCGACCATCGCGGAAGCCGGCCTGCCGGGCTACGAGGCCACCATCTGGCTCGGCATCATGGCGCCGGCCGGCACGCCCAAGGCGATCGTCGACAAGCTCAACGCCGAGATCAACAAGGTGCTGGCGCGGCCCGAGATCAAGGAGGCCTGGAACAAGCAGGGCGCCAGCCCGATCATCATGACGCCGGGGGAGTTCGACACCTATCTGCGCGCCGACATCGACAAGTGGGCCAAGGTCATCCAGACCGCCGGCATCAAGGCGCAGTGAGGCGGCCGTGGCCGAACGCGTGACGCTGCGCATTAACGGGGCCGAGCGCGCGGTCGAGACCGACCCGGCGACATCCCTGCTGGCCGCCCTGCGCGGGCCCCTGGGGCTGACGGGCAGCCACTTCGGCTGCGGCGCCAACCAGTGCGGCGCCTGCAACGTGATGATCGACGGGCAGGCAGTGGCGGCCTGCGACACGCCGTTGTGGGCCGCCGCCGGCAAGGACATCGTCACCGTGGAGGGGCTCGGCACGCCCGGGCGGCCGCACCCGCTGCAAAAGGCCTTCCTCGCCGAGCAGGCGTCGCAGTGCGGCTACTGCCTCTCAGGCATTCTCATTTCCGCCGCCGCGCTGCTGAAGGGCAATCCCGATCCGAGCGAGGCGCAGGTGCGCGCCGCGCTCGACCGCAACCTGTGCCGCTGCGGGGCGCACAACCGCATCGTGCGGGCGGTGCTGCGTGCGGCCAAGGAGGCCCCATGACTGCCGCCCAGCAGCTGCCGGTCAACTTGAAGGCCAACCCGCGGCTCGCCCGCTGGCTGCGCTTCGATGCCGCCGGCTTCGTCGTGCTCAGTCCCGGCAAGATCGAGATCGGCCAGGGCATCCTGACTGCACTGGCGCAAATCGCGGCCGACGAGCTCGACATCGACATCGCGCGCGTGCGCATGATCCCCGCCACCACCGCCGCCAGCCCGAACGAGGGCGTGACCTCGGGCAGCCTGTCGGTCGAGCAGTCGGGCTCGGCCGTGCGCCATGCTGCCGCCGAGGCCCGGGCGATCTATCTTGGCGCCGCCGCCCAGCGCCTGGGCGTGGCGCCCGACAGCCTCCAGGTGCAGGACGGCACCATCGTCGGGCCAGGCAACCTGCGCACCAGCTACTGGGAGCTGGCCGACGATGCCCTCCTCGCGCGCGATGCGAGCCCCGCGGTGACGCCCAAGACACCCGCCGCGCGGCGGGTGGCTGGCACGGCGGTGGCACGGCTCGACCTGCCCGATAAGGTGTTCGGGCGGCCGCGCTTCGTGCACGACCTGAACCTGCCCGGGCTGCTGCATGGCCGCGTGCTGAAACCGGCATCGCCCGGCGCCAGGTTGACCGCGCTCGACGAGGCGGGCGCCCGCGCCATCGCCGGTATCCTTGCGGTGGTGCGGGACGGCAGCTTCGCCGGCGTCGTCGCCGAGACCGAAACGGCGGCGGAGGCCGGGCTGGCGGCCTTGCGCAAGGGCGCGGTATGGAGCGCGGGCGACACGCTGCCGGACGAGACAAACATAGCTGCTTGGCTCAAGAGCCAACCGGTCGAGACCACGACCGTCGACGAACGCAAGCCGGCGGCGCCGGCGAAGGTGGCACGCACGCTGCGGCGGCAGTACACGCGCCCCTTCATCGCCCATGCTTCGATGGCGCCGTCCTGCGCTATCGCGCAATGGACCGGCGCGGACCGGGTACACGTGTGGTCGCACTGCCAGGGCGTTTACAATCTGCGCGCCGACCTGTCGCTCGCCTGCAAGCTGCCGCCGGAGAACATCGTCGTGGAGCACGTCGAGGGTGCCGGCTGCTATGGCCACAACGGCGCCGACGATGTGGGGTTCGACGCGGTGCTGCTGGCACGGGCGGGCAAAGGGCGGCCCGTGCGGGTGCAATGGTCGCGCGCCGACGAGCTTGCCTGGTCGCCGGTCGGCGCCGCCATGGCGGTCGAGATCGAGGCGGACCTCGACGCTGCCGGCGAGATCGTGGACTGGCGCGAGCAGGTCTGGAGCAACGGCCACGTCTCGCGCTCGGGGCGCTCGCCGATCCCGACGGTGTTTGCCGCCACCCAGCTCGCCCAGCCGTTCGAACGCTTCATCGCCGTCAATCCACCGTTGGCGAACGGCGGCGGCGGCGAACGCAACGCCGTGCCGCTCTACGATCTGCCGGCCTGGACCATCACCTGCCACCGCCTGCTGACCATGCCGATCCGCACCTCGGCGCTGCGCACGCTGGGCGCCTTCGCCAACGTGTTCGCCATCGAGTCGTTCATGGACGAAATCGCAACCCTGCGCGGCGAGGACCCGCTCGCCTTCCGCCTGCGCCACCTGAAGGACGCGCGCGCCCGCGCCGTGCTGGAGGCCGCCGCCAAACGCGCCGGCTGGAGCACGTGGCGCAAACGCGAGGGTGCGGGCCGCGGCATCGCCTTTGCCCGCTACAAGAACTTCGGCGCCTATTGCGCCGTCGCCGCCGAGGTCGAAGGCGACGCCGACATCCGCGTGCGCCGGCTGGTGGTGGCCGTCGACGTCGGCGAGGTCATCAATCCAGACGGCGTCGCCAACCAGATGGAGGGCGGCGCCATCCAGGCCACCAGCTGGACGCTGAAGGAGGCGGTGCGCTTCGACCGCGCGCGCATCACCAGCGACGCCTGGGAGACCTATCCGATCCTGCGCTTCTCGGAGGTGCCGGCGGTGGAGGTGGAGATCCTCGATCGGCCCGCGGAGAAGTCCCTGGGGGCCGGCGAGGCCGCGCACTCGCCCACGGCTGCCGCCATCGGCAACGCCGTGTTCGATGCGCTGGGCGTGCGCGTGCGCGACCTGCCGATCACGCGCGAGCGCATCATCGCCGCCATGGCGTGAGGATGCCGCGATGCAGTTGGCGATCCTGAGCGGCGGCGCCGCGCACGGCCTGGTAGCCGCGCTCGGCGCCCGCTTCAAGGCGCAGATCGGTTGCGACATCGCGGGTATCTACGGCGCCGTCGGGGCCATGCGCGAGAAGCTGATCGCGGGCGCGCCGGCCGACCTCGTGATCCTCACCTCTGCCCTGATCGAGGGGCTTTCCCGCACTGGCCATGTCGTCCCCGGCTCGGCTGCGGATATCGGCATCGTGCACACAGCCATCGCGGTTCGGGCGGGCGACCCGACACCCGGCGTGGGCGATGCAGTCGCATTGCGCGCGGCCCTGCTCGCTGCCGATGCCATCTACTTTCCCGATCCGACGCTGGCGACAGCCGGCATCCACTTTGCCAAGGTGCTCGACCGCCTCGGGATCGGCGCGGAGGCGGCAGCGCGCTTGCGACCGCACCCCAACGGCGCGACCGCCATGCGCGCGCTGGCCGAGGCCAAAGAGCGGCGGCCGCTCGGCTGCACGCAGGTAACGGAGATCCTGGCCACCCCCGGCGTGCGGCTCGTCGCCCCGCTGCCCAGGGGGTTCGAGCTGGCAACGACCTACACCGCTGCCGTGTGTACGCGCGCCGCCCTGCCCGAGCAAGCGCGTCGTCTGGCCGCCCTGCTCTCTGGCCCGGATACACGCGCCGAGCGCGAGCGGGCCGGGTTTCTCTCCCTCTCCCCATCCTCTTCGATGGGGAGAGGGGATCTCAATGCGCGCCCTGGTAGTGCGCCTTGAGGAGGTCGCGGCCGAAGGGGCCGTGCGGATCGATCCACACCGAGTGCACGTGATTGGCGCCGTCCTGGGTGTTGTCATACTCGACGAGCGCGGTGGGCCCGTGCACGCGGAAATAGTGCGGGCGGCCGGGCGTCAGGCTGCCGCCCCAAGCGAAGTGCAGGGCGTCGAGGCCGGCCTCGCGCACCTTGGCCATGGCCGCCGAGGCGACCTCGCCGCGCATGGTGCCGGCATAAAGCTCGAGGATGCGCATGACGCCGGAGCACTGCGCGTCATTGAGGCGGGCCAGCGGCACGCCCTCGAAGCGCTGCAGCGAAAGCTCCCGACCGGGGCCGGCGACGATGTCGCCGAGCGAGCGGTCGGCGATGATGGCCGCCGTGCGCACGCCGCCTTCGAGCGAGCGGATGATGCCGAAGGCGGCATCCTCCTCGGCGCCGACCAGGCGAAAGCCGGCGTGCGCGTGGCCCTGCGGCACGCGCGCCGGGTTGGCGCCGAAGAACACCGGCGTCACTCCGACGCCGTGTCCCGGCGCCACCAGCACATTGATCGACAGGTGGTGGCCCTCGAAGCGCCACGCCCAAGGTGCTGCGCTACCGGCCGGGTCGCCGAAGATGACGAGGGCATAGTTGCCGGGGTCGCGGAAACTCACGCTGCCGCTGATCTCGCCCAGGATGCGCTCGATCGTCAGCTGCCCCCTGACCTGGTCGAGGCCGCGGGCGCTCAGCAGCGCGCCGAGCAGGTCCCAGGCGGCGGCGGTCTGGGCTGGACTCATGGCGCGCAAGGCAACGCCCGGCCGACTGCGCGGCACGTAGTGCCAGCTCTCGCGCCAGCGGCTCGACCACTCGAGCTGGGCTTCGCGACGCTGGCGCTGGTCGAGGCCGGCGAGCCAGGCCCGGGCCGCCTTGGCCATGTCCTCGCCGACCTGCGGCGCCGCTGCCCAGGCGAGGCCCTGCAACGGCGCCGAGGCACCGAGCGCCAGCGCCGAGCCGATCAGCGCCCGCCGGCTGGTGCCGTCATGGGAATGGTCGTGCACCTGCGGCGTCTCACTTGATGTGGCTGCCGCCCATGTCGAAGAACTTGTTCGGCTTGAGGAAGAACGACAGCGTGATGCAGCCGTCGGGCGAGTAGGCGTCGTGGCGGCTACCGGCCGGACGCCACACGTAGTTGCCGGCCGTCGCGACGCCCTCGTGATCGGCGAGTGAGCCTTCCAGCACCCAGGTTTGCTCGAGCTCGGTGTGCTCGTGATCGGGCAGCTTGGCGCCCGGCGCGAAGCGCGTCAGCGCGGTCATGAGACCGGTCTCCTTGTCCTCCATCAGCACCTTGAGGTCGACGCCCTTGAAGCGGGTCGGCACCCACGGCAGCGAGCCGACCTCGACATAGCGCGAGGCGAGCGCGGCAAGACCCGTGTGATTATTTGCGTTCGGTGTGGCGATGGCCATGAAGCTCCTCCTCGTTCACCTTTCATTAGCCTGCCCGGCCGGCGCGGCAGGGGCAAGGCTTGCTTTTGCGGCGTACACCGACTGCCCGCGCGGGACGCGGGAGACCGGCCGCGTGCGCCGGCTGCAGCGAGCGGCAGCCGGCGAGGCAAAGTGCATTTTCTCTCTGCAGGTAGGATGCAGGCGAGCGAAATCGACGTGCCAGCTTGGGTCAATCAGACGTTCAATTGGAAGACTGCATTTGTGTGTTTTTTTTTTTATCATTCAAATTTACGTTATCGGGCATGTTCGGCCGGGGAACCAGCTCGTGCACCACTTGTTAAATTTTGCCCGTATCGGCGATGACCTCAGGCGCGGCCTCACCGCGGCCTGGAGCCGGCTCGGCCGCGGCACCCCGCGCGCCAGCCCGGTCACGGGGCGGCTCCCCACCTCGCCCAGAGCGCTCATTGCCCGGCTCGGCCTCATCACCACCTGCGTCACCGTACTCGTGCCGCCGCTCGCCTATGCGGCGCTCGCCACCTTTCAGCTCGCCCAGCGCGCCTCCGAGCAGGCCGCACTCGGCGCGCGCCACATCGAGGTTCAGCTCCCCAAGCAGCAAGCCTCCGATTGGCTCAACCAGGTCTCGATCGACGCGCTGCACGCGATCCGCACGCACAACAGCATCGTCGTCGCGAGCTGGATAACCGACAAGAACAATGCAACGCTGATGTTCCAGGGCGAGACCGCCTGGTGGCCCGAGATCAAGGCCAAGATGCCGATCCGCGCGGCCAACTTCGAGGGTTTCCTCAACATCGCGGTGAGCTCGCGCCAGGTCTTCATCGCCACGTTCTACATCGCCGCGGCATTCGCGATCCTGGGCCTGGCGGCCTTCTACGGCTTCCGGCGCGTGCCGCTGGCCGCGCTCGACGACGCGCAGGTCCTGCTGCAGGCCAAGCAGGGCGAGCTCATCCGGAAGAAGTCGCAGCTCGAGACGCAGAACCTGCGCTTCGACGCCGCGCTCAACAACATGTCGCAAGGACTGTGCATGTTCGACGCCGAGCACAAGCTGGTCGTGTGCAACGCACCCTACGTGCGGATCTACAAGCTGGCCGATGAGCTGGCAAAACCCGGGGTCTCCCTGCGCGAGATCCTGGAACATCGCGTCGCGGCCGGGACTTATCCGGGGGGCTCGCCCGAGGAATACTGCCGCGAGGTTCTCGAGCGGGCCGAGCAGGACCGCCCGACGACCCGCATCAGCGAGCTCGCGGACGGGCGCATCATCGTAGTCAAGCACCAGCCGATGCGGGGCGGCGGCTGGGTGGCCACCCACGAGGACATAACCGAGTACCGGCGCATCGAGGCGCGCATGGCGCATATGGCACGCCACGACGAGCTGACCGAGCTGCCAAACCGCGTGCTGCTGCGCGAGCGGTTGGGGCGGGCGCTCGACGAGGCGCAGAAGGGCAAGGGCCTCGCCGTGATCTGCCTCGATCTCGACCGTTTCAAGGAGGTCAACGACACGCTCGGCCATCCGGTGGGCGATGCGCTGCTGCAGGCGGTCGCCGAGCGCCTGCGCCGCTGCGTGGGCGAGAGCGACACGGTAGCCAGACTGGGCGGCGACGAGTTCGCGGTGCTGCAGATGGCGACCGAGCAGCCGGTGGCGGCGACCGCGCTCGCCACGCGCATCTGCGAGGCGCTGACCGAGCCGTTCGACCTCGGCGCCCACCAGCTAAGCGCCGGCGCAAGCCTCGGCATTGCCGTGGCGCCGGGCGACGGGGCCGACCCGGATCAACTGCTCAAGAACGCCGACCTGGCGCTGCACCGCGCCAAGAGCGAGGGGCGCGGCATCTACCGCTTCTTCGAGCACGACATGGACGCGCACATGCAGGCGCGCCGCAAACTCGAGCTCGATCTGCGCAAGGCGCTGGGCAACGGCGAGTTCGAGCTCTACTACCAGCCGCTCGTCAATCTCGAGCGCAACGAGATCGCCTGCATGGAGGCACTGCTGCGCTGGCATCACCCCGAGCGCGGCCGGGTCTCGCCGGCAGAGTTCATTCCGCTGGCCGAGGAGACGGGCCTGATCGTGCCGATCGGGGAGTGGGTTCTGCGGCAGGCTTGCGCGACGGCGGTCGGCTGGCCCGACCACATCAAGGTCGCCATCAACCTGTCGGCCATCCAGTTCAAGAGCCGGCACCTGGTCGAGACGGTGTTCCCGGCACTGGCGGCCTCGGGCCTGCCGGCGGAGCGGCTGGAGCTGGAGATCACCGAGTCGGTGCTGCTGCAGAACAACGAGACGACGCTTGCCATGCTGCATCAGCTGCGCGCGCTCGGCGTGCGCATCGCGCTCGACGACTTCGGCACCGGCTACTCTTCCCTCAGCTACCTGCGCAGCTTCCCGTTCGACAAGATCAAGATCGACCGCTGTTTCGTGACCGACATCGCCAACGCCAGCGCGGGCGAGGAACCGCTCGCCATCCTGCGCGCCGTCGCGGGCCTCGGCTCCAGCCTCGGCATCGCCACGACGGCGGAGGGAGTGGAGACCAAAGAGCAGCTCGACCGCGTGCGCGCGGAAGGCTGCACGGAGATGCAGGGCTACTTCTTCAGCCCGCCGCGGCCCATCGGCGACCTCGCCAAGCTGTTCGCCAAGCCGCTGCGCGGGGCGAGCGACGCCGCCTGACCGCAAGTCCCCGACCTCAGGCCGAGACGCCGTCGCGGCCGCACAGGCTCGCCGTCAGCGCGGCGGCAAACCCGCCCGCGCCCGAGCCGGCGACCAGCACGTCGCAGCGCACAACGTCGGGGCTAGAAGGCAAGCTCGAGGATCTCCATCACGTCCGCAACCGTGCGGATGGGGCGCGGGTTGAGCTGCACGGGCTGGTATTCGAGAGCGCGCTTGGCGAGCTCGGCGAGGTTCTCGCGCTTGATGCCGACGGTGCGCAGCGTGGTCGGCTGGTCGAGGCCGGCCACCAGCGCGCGCACGAGCTCGGCGGCGGGCCGGCCGGGCGCGCCCATGGCCTCCGACAGGGCCTGCTGGCGCGTGCCGTTGAAGGCCGCATTCCAGGTCAGGACCGCGGGCAGCATGACGCAGGAGGTGTGGCCGTGGGCAACGCCGAAGGTGGCGCCGAGCGCATAACCGATACCGTGGCTGGCGCCGGTCGGCACGCCCGAGGCCGAGGGCGCGATCGCCTGCCACATGCCGATCTGCGCCTCGGCGCGGGCGGTCAGATCGCCGGGGTCTCTCTTGATCGCCGGCAGTGCCCGGTAGAGCAGCCGCAGGCCCTGGAGCGATAGCGCCTCGGTGGCAAGGCTGGCGCGCGCGTTGCAGTAGTTCTCGACCGCGTGGTCGACCGAGCGGATGCCAGTGCAATAGAGCAGCCAGTCGGGTGTATCGAGGGTGGCGGCAGGGTCGAGCACGACCGTGCGCGGCGCGAACAGGCGGTGGCGGAAGGACTGCTTGGTGTTGGTGGCCGACTGGGTGATGCCGGCGTTCTCGGTGAACTCGGAGGCCGACAGCGTGGTGGAGACCGCGACCATGCGCACCGCGTCGGCCGGCAGGTCGAGGACCGGCACCTTGTTGCGGTCGAAGCCCGAGCAGTAGGGCTCCATGGCCTCGGGGCTGTCGAGACCGGCCCAGAGGCAGAGCTGCATGGCCTTGGTGGCGTCGATCACCGAGCCGCCGCCGACGGCGACGAGGAGATCGGCGTTGGCTGCGCGCGCAGCCTTGGCGCCGGCCACCACGTCCTCGCGCGGGCTGTGCGAGCGGATGGTCGAATAGGTGCCGGCGTGGCGGGGGCCGAGCGCTTTCTCGATGCGCTGCAGCGGGCCGTTCTCCTTCTGCGCCAGCGAGCGCGTCGAGGTCACGAACACGCGCTTGCAGCCGTAGCGCTCGGCTTCGGCCACCACCGCCTCGCCGGCCGGCGTGCCGAACAGGATGCGGTCGTGGGCGGTGACGCTGAAGCTGCCCGACGGGATGCCGGCGTACGTGTCGGTCATAGGGGCGGCTCCGTTCTGGCCGATACGCGAGTTGTAAGACCAGCGTTTTCCAATGCGAAGCGATCCTGCTGTAGAGTTGCCATGCTCGCGAGCGGCGCTGGCACCTTGCTGCGGAAATTTCCCGGGACCCCACAGGGAAAGGGCCAGCATTTGCGCTGGCCGAGTTTTCCAGAGTGCTAGTAGGCGGGATCTGTGCGCAAGACCGATCGCACGGCCTTCATCAGCAGGATCCAGATCGCAACTCTGATTAGTCTTCGTATGACGAGCCTAAGCCAGCGGAATCTCCGCTTCTTAGGTCCGCCGGCGGGCCGCGCTGTGATGCGGCTTTGTTCCGCCGTCTCGGGTTCGGTCCCATTCTTGCTTCTCCTGTGTCTAGTGGGTCACTCAGATGCAGATTAACTTCACGTAGCGGCGGTGCTCTCGCGAAGTACCATCGTCTTTTCATGCCCGTCGCCATCACACGCGCTCCCGGCTCAACACCGATATCAGTGTTAACCGCAAGAGGCGTGCCAGTTGTCAGTAGGTTCTTAACGTATTGAAAATAAAGATATTTATAGGACTCGCCATACCGTCTCCGATGCGGCCCGGGCCGGTGCAGCCAGGAAATATGCCGGGCCCCCGATATTTGCTGGCGCAACTCAAGGCAGGCAAATGCCTATATAATAGGCAGTAATCACGATTGCACTTTCGACTTGCAATCGCGAGGCTCAAGTGCCACTTAACGGCCGTTCCGCTCGGGGACACGGCATCGCCAAGGAGACGTGACGGCAGACAGCCGCCGCGGAGCAGCAGTTGGTCGACGACATCGAACCGCCGAAAATGGCTGCCCGCTTCATAAAGAAGGCGCGGCAGCAGGCGGGGCTGTCACAGTCTGCGCTGGCGCGACAGGTTCGCACGTCGCAGAATCAGATCTGGCATCTGGAACAAGGGACCATGAAACGTGGTCCCAGCGTTGATCTCCTCTTTCGCATTGCCCGAGCCTGCAACCGTGAGCTCGAGCTCACCTTGAAATAGGCCACCCGCTCTGACCAGGCTTCGCCCGTGTTGAGTTGCAGCCTCACCGCTCAATCCAATTAGTGCTCTGGCGCCGGCGCGATGCGGACGGCTGAGAGCTCCTGCGCGTCGATCTTCCAGGTGACGCGGAGGGCGACCAGCGCCGGTTGAACTGCGTGTTGGGCTAGGCCGCAGGCCGTAACCCAACATGGGCTTGCGCGCGCGAAGTGTTGGGTTACGCGCGGCGGGAGTGATTGTCATCCATCGCGCCGCATTGGCCGCGCTAACGCAACCTACGGTTGGCGCTGCGTGAGGGGCAGCCGGGAGGGGAAGCGCGCAATGCGTGGTCATGAGCCCGGCGCGATGCGGAAAGCTGAGCGCTCCTGCGCGTCGAGCTGATCGATGAGGCCGATCTCCCAGGTGAGATAGGCCCGCGCGGCCTCGGCGTCGCCTTCGTGGCGGGCGGCGGTGAAGAACAGATAGTCGATGCAGTCGCTGTCGGCAGGCTGGCCGGGCGTGGCGGCCACGGGGAGGCCGGCGGCGGCCCACGCCTCCTGGCCGCCGTCGAGCCGGCGAATGTCGGCGAACCCCAGCTCCGTGAGATCAGTGGCTGCGAACGCCGCAGTCCTGGGCTCGTCGGCGACGAGAACGATGGTCCTGGATTTGTCAGTGCCGGCAGCCGCCGCGATGCGCGGGCGGATCGACCAGACGGCGTCGGGAATGTGCTCCTTTCGGTAGGCGGTGCTCGAGCGCAGATCGATGATCCGGGCCTTGCCGGCCGCGAGGGCCTCGGCCGCGGCGCGCGCAAGGATCGGCGCGAGATGCGGCAGAACGGGCCGACTCTCGTCTTGCGGCCAATCCAGGGCCGCGGCAGCGGCAGTCCCGCCCTCGAGCACGCAGGCTGCCTGGCCGAGCTGGCGCAGGAAGCTCGCCACCACGGGCGCGCGCACGCCTTCCTCGTCGAGGAGGACGAGCCGGGCGCCCCGGACGCCGACCCACTGGTCGGTCGCCTGGATGAGCTGGCCGCCAGGCGCGTGCGCGAAGCCCGGCAGGTGCCGAGCGGCGAACTCCTCGGGCGTGCGCACGTCGAGGAGGTAGGTGGTACGCCCGGCTTCGCCGAGCCATCGCCGGGCCTCAGCGGCCGCGACGAACGCCACCCCGCGCGCCGCGGCGAGCGCGCGCGCTCGCGCCCGGCGCGTGCCGCGATCGGCCGCGTTGACGGCCTCGGGATAGCGCCGGCTGGCGCCGTTCTCGAGCTTCAGCCCGGCGAGGAACCAGCCCTGCGTGCCGTTCTCGAGCGCATAAACCGGGTTGGGCACGCCAAAGTCGATCAGGATCTGGGCGCCGATGATAGAGCGCGTGCGGCCAGCGCAGTTGACGACGATCTTGGTCTTGGGATCGGGCGCGATGTCGGCGATGCGGAGCGCCAGCTCGCCGTTCGGGCAGCAGATGCCGCCCGGAATGTTCATGCGGCGATATTCGGCCAGGGGGCGCCCGTCGACGATGACGAAATCCTCCCCGGCCTCGCGCATGGCCTGCAGCGCTTGGGCCGAGATGCGGGGCGTGTGGCGCTCCAGCTCGACCAGCTCGCCGAAGGTCTTGCTTGGGACGTTGACGCCGGCATAGAGCGTGTAGCCGGCGCGGCGCCAGGCCTCCACGCCGCCTGCCAGAATGTGCACGTCGGTGTAGCCCAGCGCCTCGGCGCGGCGGGCGGCGCGCTCGGCGATGCCGTCGCCGCCGTCGCACAGGACCACGCGGACGGCCGGGTTCGGCACAAGGGTCGGCAGGCCCGACTCGAAGCGGCTGTAGGGCAGGGGGATAGCGAAGAACAGATGCGCCTCGCCGAACTGCCCGGCCTCGCGCACGTCGAGGAGAGCGATTTCGCCGGCGTCCGAGAGCCAGGCTTTCAGCGTCGGGGCGTCGATGCGTTGGGCCATGCGGTTCCTCCTGCGCCGGGCCATGCATTGCGGGCCTGCGGCTTGCCCCATAGTATCCCTGCCGCTGGCGCATGGGCCAGCGAGCTCGGGGGCACGCAGCATGCATGGTCTGACGATTGGCACGTTTTCGGTCGGACGCGTGGCCGAGCTGCAATTTGCGCCGTTCGCCGCCCGGGAGTTCCTCCCCGCGGCGACGCAGGAGATGGTGGAGGAGGCGCGGCGCGCGCTGCCCGGCCGCATCACCGACGACGGCCGGGTGGTCATGAGCTTTCATTCGTTCGTGCTCAGGACCGGGCGGCACACCATCCTGATCGACACCTGCTGCGGCAAGGAGCGACCCGGGCGCGAGCAGTTCAACAAGGGCAGGCTGGATTATCTGGGCGGACTGGCCGCGCTCGGCGTCAAGCCGGAGGACGTGACCCACGTCATGTGCACCCACCTGCACTGGGACCATGTCGGCTGGAATACGCGCCTGGTCGACGGCCAGTGGGTGGCGACCTTTCCCAACGCGCGCTACGTGATGGCCAAGCGCGAGTACGACTACTGGGATGGCGTCTATGCCAAGGCGAAAGGCAGAAGCGACGACATCCACGCGCTCGGCTTCGAGGACAGCGTGCTGCCGATCGTGCGCGCCGGCAAGGCCGTCCTGGTGGCGGACGATTTCGAGCTCGACAAGGGCATATCGATCGAGCCGTGCCATGGGCATTCGCCGGGGCACGTCGTCGTCAATGTGGCCTCGGGCGCGGCCAAGGGCGTCCTCATCGGCGACGCCATCCACCACCCGATGCAGCTCTTGTTTCCCGACCTCTCCTCGCGGGCCGATTTCGACATGAATGCGTCGCGGGTCTCGCGCCGGGCGCTGATCGAGAAGCATGCCGACACCGATACCATCGTGCTGCCGCATCATTTCGCCACGCCCTCCTGCGGGAGGATCGTGCGGGCCGGCAAGGCCTTCGCATTCAAGTTCATCGAGGGCAGTTGAGGGCGGCCGCGCCGAACCTGGCGCCGGCCGGCTTGCTCGGGCAGATTTTTTTCCCTCCGGATGGAGCGATCATGAGCCTGGATGCCAAGTTGGCGAACGCGCTCTGCGGCGTGTCGACCGCCACCATGACGACGGTGCTTCTCAAGAAGGGCCTGCGCAATGTCTGGATGCGCGGAACCCGCCCCCTCCGCCCGGACCAGCCCCGTTCGGTCGGGCGCGCATTCACGTTGCGTTTCGTGCCGGCGCGCGAGGACCTGTCCACGCCACAGTCATGGGCGTCGCCGAAATCGACACGGGCCGCCATCGAGGCGATGCCGGAGGGAGTGATGGCGGTGGTCGGTGCGATGGGCGTGACGGATGCGGGCATCTTCGGCGACATCCTGTGCGCGCGCATGGGTAAACACGGGGTAGCCGCCCTGATCACCGACGGGGTGGTGCGCGATATCGCCGGCGTGCTCGCCACGGGCCTGCCCGTGCGGTGTCAGGGCACCGCCGCGCCGCCGGCCGTTGCCGGTCTCACGTTCGTCGACTGGCAACAGCCGATCGGTTGCGGCGGGGTCGCCGTGTTCCCCGACGACTGGATCATGGCCGACGCCGACGGCGCCGTCGTCATCCCGGCGTCGCTGATTACGGAGGTAGTGGAGGCGGCAACGGAGCAGGAACGGCTCGAGGCATGGATCGTCACGGAGGTGGAAAAGGGCGCCGCCCTGCCGGGCCTCTATCCGCCCAACGACGAGAACCGGGCACGCTATGAGGCCGTGCAGCGGACACGCATGAGCTAGACTAGGCTGAGACGAATGATTTGGCGGATAACAGGATGGGGTTTCGATAAAATGTCTATTTCAGCAGGATGCGTCTACACACTGCAGCACACTGACACAATTGCGAGATTCTTGCTGGACCCAGACGGTCGAGGGCATATTACGCAGGGCCGAAGATGGGCCACAGGAGAGAAGTTGCTCCGCAAGGCCAGCGAGCAAGGCCATTCAATGCCAATCCTACTAGCTCCAGCAGAAGCGGAAGCGGAGGTACAGTATGCCGCAATAATTCAGTCCATTGAGATCAAGGGCAGCGAAACGAGATGTGCATTCGACAAGCTTTGTCGCGTCGCTCCTGATATTCCAAAGGCCAGCTTGTTGCTTCTTAGTACTGGAAGGCCTCTGCGAGCCGGAGACATACGTCCATATCGGCTTCTGCACACCCCGAAACAGATTCACAATCTCTTTGGAACCTAGCTAGAGACGCGGGCGCGTACATCGTCCAGGATACGAGGCAGGATGCAGCTCAGAGGCAACTGGAGCTATCCAACCGCCATCCGCTTCGGCGCCGGGCGCATCACGGAGCTCCCCGAGGCCGCCAGGGCCGCCGGCGTCAAGCGCCCCCTGCTCGTCACCGATCCGCGCCTGGCCAAGATGAAGATGGTCGAGGACGCGCTGGCCCGCCTGGCCGCCGACGGCGTGCCGCCAGGCCTTTTCTGCGACATCAAGCCCAACCCGATCGCAGCCAACATCGAAGCCGGCGTCAAGGCGCTCAAAGCCGGCGGCCACGATGGGGTGATCGCCTTCGGCGGCGGCTCCTCGCTGGACGCCGGCAAGGTCATCGCCTTCATGGCCGGCCAGACGCGGCCGATGTGGGACTTCGAGGACATCGGCGACTGGTGGACCCGCGCCGACGCCGGCGGCATCCTGCCCGTCGTCGCCGTGCCGACCACCTCGGGCACCGGCTCGGAGGTCGGCCGCGCCGGCGTCATCACCGAGGAGGCGAGCCACACCAAGAAGGTGATCTTCCATCCCCTGATGATGCCCAGAATCACAATCTGCGATCCTGAGCTGACCGTCGGCATGCCGCCGGCGATCACGGCCGGCACCGGCATGGATGCGCTGGCGCATTGCCTGGAGGCCTACTGCGGGCCGTCCTACCACCCGCTCGCCGACGGCATCGCGGTGGAGGGCATGCGGCTGGTCAAGGACAACCTCGTGCGCGCCTACACGAACGGCTCCGACCTCGAGGCGCGCGGGCACATGATGTCGGCTGCTGCCATGGGTGCCACCGCCTTCCAGAAGGCGCTGGGTGCCATCCACGCGCTCTCCCACCCCGTCGGCGCTCTCTACGACACCCACCACGGGCTCACCAACGCGGTGTTCATGCCCTACGTCCTCAAGTTCAACCGCCCGGCGATCGAGGCGAAGATCGCACGCCTCGCCCCCTATCTGGGCCTCGAGCCCGCCTTCGAGCCGTTCATGGACTGGGTGCTCGAGCTGCGCGCGGGGGTCGGAGTGCCGCACACGCTGGCCGGTCTCGGCGTCAACGACAAGAAGTTCGACCTCCTGAGCGAGATGGCACCCAAGGACCCCACGGCCGCCGGCAACCCGGTGCCGATCGACGCCGCCCTCTGCCGCCGCCTCTACGAAGACGCCCTCGCCGGCCGGCTGTGATTGGCGGACCGATGCCCCCGCACTTCCTCCTCCCCCTGCGCCTCACGCGACGCTGCCTTCGACGCAGGGGGAGGGGAACCGCGGTCGTCGCACACCAATCCTGCCCGGGCGCCCGGCCCGCGCCGCCCGCCTACTTCGCCTTGATGTTGGTGCGCTGCACGCGGTCGAGGTTCTTGCCCTCGATGCGGATCAGCCGCACCGGCGCCTCGCGCTTGGGCGAATGCACGTCGCCGACGTCGTAGAGGTGCGCGTCGCCGGGCTGCATGGGATAGGTCTTCACCGGCTCCACCAGCGTCGGCTCGGCGCCCGCGCCCTTCTTGACGATCTTCCAGTCGGTCATCTCGGTGATGCCCGTCGCCTGCCCGTAGATGGCCCAGCTCGAGCCGTGGTCGTGCGGGGCGCCGTGCGCGGGCCCGTCATAGACGTGGCCGCAGATGCAGAAGCCGAGCTCGGGGTCCTCGTAGAGCACCTCGCGCGGGTTGCCGCCGGGCGCGCGGTCCTTCAGATGCGCGGCGATGAAGGCCTTGTCGGCAAGCGCGCGGGAGACATACCCGCAGGCCTTCTGCTTGGCGGCGGCATCCTTGTCGCTCTTGAGCGTCTCGCGAATGTCGGCCGCCATCTGCGTCAGCGTGTAGGCCATGGCTGAGCTCCTCCGTCTCAGGTCGAGTATTGCGCGAACTGCATGGTGGTGGCCCGCGCGCGGTAGTCGGTCTTGACGTTGACCACGGCCACCATGCCCTGATCCACCTTCTTCTGCGCGCGTTCCAGCGCCGGGCGGATGTCCTCGGCCTTCTCGACATAGTCGCCGTAGCAGCCGAGCGACTCCGCCAACTTGTCGTAGCGCGTGTAGCCGAGCTCGCGGCCGGGCTTGTTGCGCTGGGGATCGGCGGTCCAGCCGCCGTTGAGGCTGATCACTATCAGCACGGGCAGCTTGTGGCGCACGGCCGTGTCGAGCTCCATGGCGTTGAGCCCGAACGAGCCGTCGCCGTGCAGGCAGACCACCTGCTTGTCGGGCTTGGCGAGCTTGGCACCAAGCGCGAAGGGGAGGCCGACGCCCATCGTGCCGAAGGGGCCCGAGTTCAGGCGGTGGCCAGGTGAATGCGTCTGCATCGATTGCCGCCCGAAGTTCAGCACCTCCTGGCCGTCGACCACCAGGATGGCGTCGCGGTCGAGGAAATTGTTGATCTCCTCGCACAGCCGCAGCGGGTGGATGTCGCCGTCCTCCACCATCTTGTTGGCGCCGGGGCTCTTGAGCTTCTCGGCCACGCCGTCGGCCAGCATCCTGCGCCAGTCCCTGAAGCGGTCGGGATCGACCTTGCCCTTCATGCCGGCGAGCAGCTGGTTCAGCACCATCTTGCAATCGCCGACGATGCCGATGTCGACTTTGCGTGCGGCAGTTGCAATTTCGGTGGCATCGATGTCGATGCGGGCGATCTTGGCGGCCGCATTGAAGCGCGGCGGCGCTGCATGGCTGATGATGTAGTTCATGCGCGTGCCGAGCACGAGGATCAGATCGGCGTCCTTGAAGGCGGTGGAGCGCATCGACAGGTACGACAGCGGGTGGTCGTCGGGCACCACGCCGCGACCCTGCGGGGTGGTGTAGAACGGGATGCCGGCCTTCTCGACGAACTGCTGCATCTCGCCCCAGGCGCGGGACCAGATCACGCCGCTGCCTGAGATGATCACCGGTTTCTTGGCCTTCGACAGCGCGAAGAGAAGCGCGTCGACCTGCTCGGGATCGCCCATCGGCCGGGCGTTGAGGATCGGCCGGCCGCTCATGGACCAGTCGACCTCCTCCTCGGCAATCTTGGCGTAGAGGATGTCGCCGGGGAAATCGAGGTAGGTTGGCCCCGGCTTGCCGCTCATGGCGTGCTGGAAGGCGGCATTCACCTGCTCGGGGATGCGCTTGAGGTTGTAGACGCGGTCGGCCCACTTGACGCAGCCGCGCACGATCGCGACCTGGTCGATCTCCTGGAACACCTGGCGGCCGAACTGGAAGATCGGGCTCGAGCCGCCGATGGCGACGACCGGGCAGCAGTCGATCAGCGCGTTGGCAAGGCCGGTGGTCAGGTTGATGACGCCGGGGCCGCTCGCGGCCATGCACACGCTCGGGCGTTGCAGCAGCCGGCTGTAGGCCTGGCCCATCAGGGCGGCCGCCTGCTCATGGCGCACGTCGATGGGGCGGATGCCTTCCTTGATGCAGGAGGCTTCCGCCAGCAGCATCGGCCCGCCCATGATGAAGAGCAGGTTGTCGGTGCCCTCCTTCTTCAAAGCCTTCGCCAGGATTTCCGAACCCGTAAGCTCTGCCATGCTCGTCTCCTCGTGCAGATGTGGGCAGATGTGGGGTCAGACCCCCTACGCTACCTCAGATCGATCGCCATGGGGTCTCACCCCCAATTCAGCGCCGCGAAATAATCTTCTCCTGCGCCAGCCCGTCGATCTCGCGCTCGCTCATGCCGAGCCAGCTTGCCAGAACCTCGCCCGAGTGCTCGCCGAGCAGGGGCGAAGCCTTGACCGCGGCCGGCGCCCCGTCGTGGCGCACCGGCCAGGCCGGCATGCAGTAGCCCTTGACCACCGGGTGGTCCATGGTCTGCAGGATGGCGCGCTGGTGGAACGTCGGATCGTCGGCGAGCTCTTTCGTGTCGAGCACGGCGCCGGCCGGAATGCCCGCGGCGCCGAGCAGATCCATCGCCTCGTGCTTGTCGTGGTTTTTCGCCCAGCCCGCGACCAGAGCATTGACCTCCGCCTCGCGCTCGTTGCGGGCGGCCGGCGTGTCGTAGCGCTTGTCCCCGATCAGGTCCTCGCGGCCGATCACCTGCAGCAGGCGCTTCCAGTGCTCGGGGTTGGCGCGGCTGGTATAGACGTAGACGTAGTCGTTGAGACCGCCGCCCTTGCACGCGAAAATGCCCTGGGGCGGATTGCCGCCCGACACGGTCTGGTCGCCGGCGCGCCGCACCGGGCCGCCGTTGCGCGCCTGCGTGGCGAAGGCCAGGCGAATATAGTGCAGCATCGCGTCCTGCATCGCCACCTGCAGGCGCTGACCCTTGCCGGTCGATTTCTTCTCGTAGAGCGCGCCCAGCACGGAGATGCACAGCAGCATGCCCGTGCCGGTGTCGCCGATCGTCGGCCCCGGCTTGATGGGGCGGCCGTTGGGTTCGCCGCTGATCGACATCACGCCGCCGGTCGCCTGCGCGATCATGTCGAAGGCGAGGTTGCTCTCGAACGGGCTGCCCTCGCCGAAGCCCTTCACCTGCGCGTAGACGATGCCGGGATTGAGCTTGGCGATGACGTCGTAGCCGAGCCCCAGCCGCTCGATGGCACCCGGCGCGAAGTTCTCCACGAACACGTCGGCCTTGCGGGCGAGGTCCATGACCAGCTTCTTGCCCGCCGCCGACTTCAGGTCGATGGCCATCGACTTCTTGTTGGCGTTGAAGCTCAGGAAGTAGAAAGAATCGCGGTCGGGCTGGGACAGGATGCTGCGCCCGGGGTCGCCGCCCTTGGGGTTCTCGACCTTGACCACCTCGGCGCCGAGCCAGGCCAGCACCTCGGTGCACGAAGGCCCCGCCTCGAACTGCGACAGGTCGAGCACGCGAATGCCCTTGAGGCAGTCGAGGGACTTGGGCTGTACCGCCATTGCGCTTCGTCTCCCATCCTGTTGCTGGCTTTGCTCCATTTAACAGCCCGTTTGGGCGCTCGCGCAAGGCCGGACGGTTTTCGCCCCCTCACAGCCAGCAGGCGGGATCGCTTGCGGCCATGCCGGCGGCGCGTCACTCTATTCGCGGCAAGGGCGGGATTTCTCGGGGGAAACATGAAGGTTTCGCTGTTCTATCTGCCGACGCTGGGCACCAAGGCCGACATCGAGGCCGGCATGGCAGGTATGCGCGCCGATCTCTACCAGCAGATGCTGCGCGAGGTGTCCGAGCAGTGCCGGCTGGCCGACGAGCTGGGCTACGACTCGGTGAGCTTCACCGAGCACCACTTCCACGTCGAAGGCTTCGAGGTCTCCAACAACCCGGTCTTGCTCGACCTCTACATCGCCATGCAGACCAAGCGCATCCGCGTCGGGCAGCTGGGTATCGTGCTGCCGGCCTCCAACCCGATCCGCGTCGCCGAGGACATCGCCATGCTCGACCACATGACGGGCGGCCGCGCCAATGCCGGCTTTGCGCGCGGCTACCAGCGCCGCTGGGTCGACGTCATGGCCCAGCACGCGCACGGCATCCACGGCGCGCTCCCCCACCAGCACGACGAGATCGACTCGGCCAACCGCGCCGCCTTCGAGGAATGCTTCACCATCATCAAGAAATGCTGGACCGAGGAGATGCTCGCCTTTGAGGGCAAGTTCTGGAAGATCCCGGCCGGCGAGACGCCCTGGCCGCTGGAGACCACCGCCAAGTGGGGCAAGGGGGTGGAGAACGGGATACTGAAAGCCGTCGGCGTGGTGCCCAAGCCGCTGCAGAAGCCGCATCCCCCGATCTTCCAGCCGTTCGCCTCCTCCGAGAACTCGATCCGCTGGTGCGCCAAGAACGGCGTCACCGCCATCCTGCCGCCGATGCACGAGAGCATCGAGCGCAACCTGTTCGAGGTCTACGCCTCCGTCTCCGGCCGCCCCCTCGGCGACGGCATGGGCCTCCTGCGCGACATCATCATCGCCGACAGCGACGAGGAGGCTAAGGCCCTGTGGGTCAACTCGGCAACCTTCGCGGGGGAGGCCTGGTTCGTGCCCTTCGGCTTCCGCCGCGGCATGCTCGATCCCAAGACCGGCGAGGCACCGACCCCCGAGGAGGCGATCGCCAACGGCTACGCCCTGGTCGGCACCATCGACTCCGTGACGCGCGGCCTCGAGGCCCTGAAAAGGAAGCTGCCCGTCAACTGGCTGTTCGGCTGGACCCACAACACGCTGGTGCCGCACGCCAAACTGATGCGCTCCATCGAGCTCTTCTATACCCAGGTGTTGCCGCGCGTGGCCTGAGGCACTTGCGTACCGTCGTCCCGCTCACGTTGGGGTGGGTCGCGCTCGCATTGACGATGCGAGATGGGGCATGGAGCTGGAATTTTTGCCGCCTTCAAGCCGGATGCGGACGCCCTCCTCAAGCGCATCTCGAAGCATTTCGATGAAGCCGCGCTGGCACAGATCGCCAAGTTGGATCCGGTGGGAAGCTATGTTGGGGACCACCTTGTCAAGCTTCGCAAGAGCCGTCACGGCATCATAGAGGAGCCACTCGAATGGAAACCCAGAGAGGTTCTCGAATTCAGCCGATGGATGGAACCGGAGGCTCCGGGTCGAACGAACGCCTGGGAATGGCGCTGAACGCCGGGACACACACAATCTCATTGACATGGCGGCCATGTCGGCAAGAATCTCCACCTGCTGCGACTCTTATTCGAATTGGTAGCTTCTATTGCGGGAGGGGGGCTCGTGTCCTTGCGCAGATTGTCGGCCGCAGCGGCCGCGGCACTGGTGCTGGCGGCGACCGCGCTGGCCCAGGGCCCGGCGGACAGCGAACGCTTTCCGATGGGCTACAACGCCGACGCGGAGGACATCCCGGCCAACACTCCAACCGAGCAGCTCAAGCGTGGATTCCTGCCGGAGGAGGTCGACTTGAGCGCCTCGTTCCCCACACCCCAGCAGCAGCTGCACGATTCCTGCACGGCCTGGGCTACGGGCTATGCCGCGCGCAGCTACTATGCCCGCATGGAGGGGAGCGGCAACCGGTCCGACGATAGCGCCACACCGAGCCCGGCCTATATCTACAACCAGACCTACGACCGGTCGAAACCCTGCGAGAAGGCCGGCTCCATCTTCGCGCATGCGTTCAAGCTGCTGCAAAATGCCGGCGCACCGTCGCGGCAGCAGTATCCGGATGCGAAAACCTGCAGGCCCGAGGCGGGGCTGCCCGGCGCCGACCCGAGGTTCAAGATCCTGGGCATCCGCGAGCTTGTGAAGGAGCGGCGCACGGCATCGGGCAGGGTGGCCCAGCCCGCCAATCTCGACGTCGTCAGGCAGTCGCTGGCCGAAGGCCACCCGGTGATCTTCAGCATGCAGGTGGGGCCGCGCTTCATGCAGCTGCGCGGCAGCGAGGTCTATACCGGCAGCGTGGTGGGGACCCCGGACTCCAAGGGCAGCCACGCCATGACCCTGACCGGCTACGACGATCGGCGCGGCGCCGTGCGGGTCATCAACTCGTGGAGCACGAAATGGGCCGACGGCGGTTTCGGCTGGATCAGCTACGCAACGTTCCGCGCGGATGCCAACAACGCCTACCGCATGGTGCTGGCGAACGAGCCGCCGAAGCCGCAACCGGGCGGGCCGGTGGCCGAGATCCCGCCCGACATCGCCAAGGAGCTCGGCACCCTCGAGTGCTCGGATGTGCGTACGGCGGCCGGGGAGAAGCCGCGCCTGACGGGGTTCGTCTCGGAGCCCGCGGTGCAGGCCAAGCTGCGCAAGCTCGCCGAAGAGGGCAAGATCGTCAACGAGGTGGCGTTGCGCCCCTGGCCGGTGTGCGAGGCGCTGCTGACCCTGCGCGAGCCCATGCGGGCGGCGAGCGTGCCCAAGGCCGCGACCAAATCGGGCTCGACCATCGCCAAGGTCGGCTCGACCATCAGCTTCACGATCACGCCGCCGAACTTCCCAGCATTCCTCTACGCCGTCTACCTGCAGGCTGACGGCAAGGTAGTGAACTTGATGCCGAGGCGCGGGGCCATGCGACCCCAGGTGCGGCCGGAACTAGGGAGCCAGCCCATTGCCTTCGGCGACGGCCAGGACGGCCGGCCGACCTTCCGCGTGACGAAGCCCACGGGCCACGAGGCGCTGATCGTGCTGGCGGCGCGCAGCCCGATTGCCGAGCTCGAGGCGCTCGAAGCGACGGATGGCGCCTTTTTTCAACTGGCGTCGGCTAGCCGCGACAAGTCGGCGCCCCAGGACCGGCTGTTCCTGTCCATTCTCAGGTCCGGAATGCTCGCGCGCCCCGAGCAGGGCGCCCTGGCGCGCGAGATCGCCGCCGACGTGCTGCACATCACCATCGAGGAGTGACATCCATGCGCAAGACCCTTATTGCCGGTCTTGTCCTCGCCGCCGCGGCGGCGTGGCCGGGCAGTGCCGTCGCCGTCGATGCCGAGACCATCGTCAAGGCGTTGACGCCCAAGCCGGCGCCACCTGTGACGCGCAGCTACCGTCAGGGCCCCACGCGCGGCATCTCGGTGGAAGGCTCACCCGAGCCCGACGAGCCGGCACCGACCATCAACCTGCACATCAATTTCGAGTTCAACTCCTCGACCCTGACCAACGACGGCGCTCTCACCATCAAAACCCTTGCGGAGGCTCTGAACGACAAGCGACTGGCGGACATGCGCTTCCGCATCGTCGGGCATACCGACGCGCGCGGCACGGACGAGTACAACCAGGCCCTTTCGCAGCGGCGGGCCGACACCGTGAAGTCGCGGCTCATGCAGTACCATCAGATGAACGATGGGCGGCTTGAAGTGGCCGGCAAGGGCAAAAGGGAACTCCTGAAGCCGGAGGAGCCCGAGCACGAGCTCAACCGGCGCGTCGAGATCATCAATATCAGCAACATGGCGGCGGAGCGGTCCCGGTGACCGCAGCGAGGCGGCACGCCTGAGCCAGCTCAGCAGGCGGGCGATGCGGGCGCTGACGCCTGCCGGAATGGCGCCTCAGAACGGCAGCCGTGTCCCGCCGCGATTGAGCCCTCGCAAGGCGCCGCCGATCAGCTCGCCGGCCTGACCCGGGCTCAGACCGGGCGCCGGAGCCGGAGCCTCCCGGCGTTGCACGCGCTTTTGCGTCCCGCCGGAATTGTCGCCATCGTCCTTGTTGGTCGCGGTCTTGGACACGGCCTGCGCCATCAGGGCGTCGTGCTGCAGCTTGTTGAGATAGCCGCTGGCCGGATACGCCAGCTCGGACTGCCAGCGCGTGATGGCGCGTCGCGTCGTGTCGCCTGGGCGGCCATCGGTGCTGCGCGGGTTGTGGCCGACGGCTGCGAGCTTGCGCTTCACGGCCCGCCAGCCCTCGTCATCGAGACCAATCGCATCCTCGGTCGCGCGCGTGGCCTGCGCCGTCTTGATGGCCGGGTCGTAGGCTGCCGTCGCGGCGGCGGGCGCCGCGGCCTGGGTGATGCTGCCGGTGGGCACCGCAGCGGACGCCGGCTTGCTCAAGGCGGCGATCTCGTTGCGCGCAAGGCCGGCGAAGGTACCGTCGGGATACTGGGCCAGGTAGGCCTGATAGTCCTGCAGCCGGCCGGTGCGCTGCACCGACGTCCAATAGGTGAGTTCGAGCTGCACGGGGTCCATGCCGCGCGGCTGGCTGGCGGCATCGCTCGGGCCGCCGGGCCTGGGCGCCTCCGGCACCAGCGCGGCCGTGTTCTGCGCCTTGTTCATGTAGAAGAAGCCGGTCAGGTTGGTGTTCTCCCACGGCAGCTGCTGCTTGCGCGTGTCCTCCTGGACCTGGGCACGCACCTGGGTGAGCGCATGCCGGATCTCGACGCCCGGCGTGGCGATGTGCCTGAGCAGCGCGGACGTGAAGGGGCTGTGCTTGCCGGCGCCGTCGAGCGCCACCTGCCCGGGGCCGGTCGCGAACGCGATCAGCGTGCCCTCGCCGGGCCGCATCTCGGCGAGCCCGGTCGAGACCACAACGCTGCGCGTCGCCGGCATGGTGCTGCGGATCTGGTTGGCGAAGGGGTTGTCGCGGCAGGCGTCGAGCAGCACGATCTTGACCTTGCTGTCGCCCATCGTGTGATGCAGCACCGAGTCGATCTCGATGGCGCGCATCTTGGCGTCGAGCTCGGTGCGGATGTCGGCATCGATCGGCACCAGCAGGTTCTTGCCCTCCACCTGGAAGCCGTGGCCGGCATAGAAGAACATGGTGACGTCGGCGCCGCGGGCAACCTCGGCGAATTCACCAAGCTTGCGCGACATGCCCTCGCGGTCGAGGTTGATGCCCGACACCACCTGGAAGCCCTGCGTCTTCAGCAGGGCCGCGATGGCCTGGGCGTCGGCTGGAGGATTGGGCAGCTTCACGGCGTTCTTGTAGTCGCCGTTGCCGATGACCAGGGCCGCGCGCCGCTCGGCGCTGGCGGCTGTGGCGAATAGGAACGAGCCTAGCACGAGGCAGGCGATGAATAGGCGCCGCATAATTCCCTCCCCTAGGGGACTCTAAATCAAATCGGATTCTGTCGGGATCGGTGTTTTCCGTCAAGGCGATACTGGCAGGAACTCGACCCCGGGGCCGCAGCTTTGCCCAGAAAATGGCCGCAAGCAGGGCAGACCCGCCGGCGCAGGCGCTTTTTTCGGGCCCGCCTATCCTGTCAGGAGCCTCGCTGCCCGACCAGCGGCGCCAACAGAAAAAGGGCGGCACGCGGCCGCCCTTCAGATATCTGCGTGGTACTGATCCCGGCTAGACCGAATAGTACATGTCGAACTCGACTGGGTGCGGCGTCATCTCGAAGCGCTCCACCTCGGCCATCTTGAGCTCGAGGTAGGCGTCGATCATATCGTCGGTGAAGACGCCGCCCTTCTTCAGGAAGTCGCGGTTCTTGTCGAGCTGGTCGAGCGCCTCGCGCAAGCTGCCGCACACGGTCGGGATCTTGGAGAGCTCCTCGGGCGGCAGGTCGTAGAGGTTCTTGTCCACCGCCTCGCCTGGGCTGATCTTGTTCTGGATGCCGTCGAGGCCGGCCATCAGCATGGCGGCAAAGCCCAGATACGGGTTGGCGGCCGGGTCCGGGAAGCGCACCTCGACGCGCTTGGCCTTGGGGCTCGTCACCACCGGGATACGGCAGGACGCCGAGCGGTTGCGCACCGAGTAGGCGAGCAGCACGGGGGCCTCGTAGCCCGGCACCAGACGCTTGTAGGAGTTCGTCGTCGGGTTGGTGAAGGCATTGAGCGTCTTGGCGTGCTTCAGGATGCCGCCGATGTAGTAGAGGCAGGTGTCCGACAGGTCGGCGTACTTGTTGCCGGCAAACACCGGCGTCGAGCCCTTCCAGATCGACTGGTGCACATGCATGCCCGAGCCGTTGTCGCCGTAGACGGGCTTGGGCATAAAGCACACGGTCTTGCCATAGGCCTGGGCCACGTTCTGGCACACGTACTTGTAGATCTGCATGGCGTCGGCCAGCTGCACCATCGGCCCGAACTTGATACCGAGTTCGTGCTGGGCGGAAGCCACCTCGTGGTGATGCTTCTCGACGATCACGCCCATCTCGGCCATGACCGAGAGCATTTCGGAGCGGATGTCCTGGGCGCTGTCGACCGGCGGCACCGGAAAATAGCCGCCCTTGGTGCGCGGTCGGTGGCCGAGATTGCCCATCTCGTAGTCGGTGCCGCTGTTCGACGGCAGCTCGGCGCTGTCGAGCCTGTAGCTCATGTGATAGGGATCGACGGTGTAGCGCATGTCGTCGAAGATGAAGAACTCCGCCTCGGGCCCGAACACGATCGTATCGCCGATGCCCGTCTGCTTGAGGTAGGCCTCGGCGCGCTTGGCGATGGAACGGGGATCGCGCTCGTACATCTCGCCGGTGGACGGCTCGAGCACGTCGCAGAAGATCGCCATCGTCGTCTGCGCGAAGAACGGATCGATGTGGGCAGACGCGGGATCCGGCATCAAGGTCATGTCGGAGGCCTCGATGCCCTTCCAGCCGGCGATCGAGGAGCCATCGAAGGCATAGCCGTCCGCGAACATGGCCTCGTTGACGCACGAGCCGTCCGCCGTGACGTGCTGCATCTTGCCCTTGGTATCCGTGAACCTGAGGTCAAGGAACTTGACGTCCTTGTCCTTCATCATCTTGAGAACGTCGCCAACCGACTTCGGTCTGTCTGCCATTGCTATCCCCTGTCCTCACTTCCCAGATTTACTGTCGCTGATTTGCCCGTCGCCTCGCGCTGGGAGGCTTGCACCCCTTCGTTGATCCCCTGACCCCGCGCTGCCTGCACCCGCCGTCAGATGGCGTCCGTGCCGGTCTCGCCGGTGCGGATGCGGATTGCTTCCTCCACGGTGGAGACGAAAATCTTGCCGTCACCGATGCGGCCAGTCTTGGCCGCCTTCTGGATCGCCTCGAGCGCCTTGGGCAGCATCTCGTCGCCGAGCACCACCTCGATCTTCACCTTCGGGAGGAAATCGACCACGTATTCCGCACCGCGGTAGAGCTCGGTGTGGCCCTTCTGGCGGCCGAACCCCTTGGCCTCGATCACGGTTATCCCCTGCAGGCCGATCTCCTGCAGCGCCTCCTTCACCTCATCGAGCTTGAAGGGCTTGATGATGGCTTCGATTTTTTTCATGCGCCCTTTCACCTCCCGAATGGCAACCGAGGTCTTGTCACAACCCGAGCGGGCGCACTGCCCCGAGCACCGCGCCGACAACCGCCTCCCTAAGCACGCCGCATGAAGCACGCTGCATGCCAAGGTTTACAAAGCAACAATTCCTCAGGCAACACGACACTTGTGCGTATCGACAGGGCAACTCAACCAGCCGCACCTGAACAGATATGATCACATAGTGAGCAATTGCACGATTTTTCGGCATTCCCTCACCTTACAGCATCCGCACGTTGGCGACGTCGCCGAGGTGGCGCATGATGCGGTCCTGAGCCTGTGGAGGACCCCTTGGCGGGCGAGGAGCTGCTCAGTCCCCCGGAGATGGCCCGCGCCGATGCCCTGGCGGCGACGCAGGGCGTGCCTGGGCTCGTCCTCATGGAGAACGCCGGCCGCGCGGTTGCCAACGCCGCTGCCGCCCTGACCGGGCCACCGCCCGCGGCCATCGCCGTGTTGTGCGGCCCAGGCAACAACGGCGGCGACGGCTTCGTGGCGGCGCGCCTGCTGCGCGAGCGCGGCTACCAGGTCCGCGTCGGGTTGCTTGGGCCACGCGACGCCCTGAAGGGCGACGCGGCGGCGATGGCAGCCCGCTGGGGCGAGCCCGTCGAGACACTGAGCCAGTCGACCATCATGGGCGCCGGCCTCATCGTCGACGCACTGTTCGGGGCCGGCCTGTCGCGGCCCCTCGAGGGGGTGGCGGCGGAGGTGGTGGCAGCCGTCAATGCCGCAGCCACGCCGGTGCTCGCCGTCGATGTGCCGAGCGGGCTCGATGGCGCCACGGGCTTGGCCGCCGGCCCGGTGGTGCAGGCGACCGAGACCACCACCTTCTTCCGCCTCAAGCCCGGCCACCTGCTGCTGCCGGGACGTACGCTGTGCGGCAGGGTGCGCCTCGCCGACATCGGCATCCCCGCTTGCGTGCTCGACGAGGTGCAGCCCGCCACCTCCGCCAACCGGCCCGGCCTGTGGCTCGCCAGCTATCCCTGGCCACGCCTCGATGCCCACAAGTACACGCGCGGGCATGCCGTCGTCGTCTCCGGGCCCGCGGACGCAACCGGCGCCGCCCGCCTCGGCGCGCGCGCAGCCCTGCGCATCGGTGCCGGCCTCGTCACCCTCGTCGGCTCCGGCCCGGCCACCGCCGTCAACGCCACGCACGCCACCGCCGTGATGGTGAAGGCGCTGACGGGCGACACCGGCCTCTCCGACTTCCTCGCCGACACGCGCCGCAACGCCGTGCTGATCGGCCCTGGTGCCGGGGTCGGCGCCGCCACGGCGGCAACCGTGCTCACCGCGCTCGCCGCGCCGGCGGCCGCCACGCTCGATGCCGACGCGCTCACCTCCTTTGCCCTCGAGCCGAGCCAGGAGCCGGTGCGCGCGGTCGGCTTCGGCTTCGTCGTGCGCGGCACCGAGCCCGGCCCCACGGGAAAGGCGCTGTTTGTGGCCATCAAGGCCCGGCAGGCGCCGGTGGTGCTCACCCCCCATGAAGGCGAGTTCAAGCGGCTGTTCGGCGACGTGGCCGGCTCAAAGCTCGAGCGTGCACGCCAGGCGGCGACCATCAGCGGCGCCGTCGTCGTCCTCAAGGGGCCCGACACGGTCATCGCCGCTCCCGACGGCCGCGCCGCCATCAACGACAATGCCCCGCCGACGCTGGCCACCGCCGGCGCTGGCGACGTGCTGGCGGGCTTTGTCACGGGGCTGCTGGCGCAGGGAATGCCGGCCTTCGAGGCCGCCTGCGCGGCCGTCTGGCTGCACGGGGACTGCGCCAATCTCTTCGGTCCCGGCCTGATCGCCGAGGACCTGCCCGAGACCCTGCCTGGGGTGTTGCGGCAACTGGCCGAACGACCTCTCGCGATGTAGGGCGCAATAGGCGAAGCCCTATTGCGCCGATCCGCCCTTGCGGCGCACTCCGGACATTGGCGCAATACGCTTCGCTATGGCGCCCTACGCCGGGGCACGGCTGCCGCGCTCGGCGCTGACTCGGACTATTTCCCAGCCCCTCGTTTCCAGAATTCGCGACAGGGCGCGCTCGAATAGCTCGCGATAGGACGTCGAGACCTGCAGCCGGAAGGCGTCATAGCGTGCCGGCACGACCTTGCGGCCGACATCGAGGCGGGAGGGGCCGGCAAAATCGGCGAGCAGCCGGCCGTTGCTGTCCCTCACAGTCCAGGCGGCGTTCATGGTGGGCTCCCAGGAGGGTTAACTCCGCACGCGCGCGCGATGCTGACGAGCAGGGATGCAAGCGCTGTGCTAGGTTTGCGCCTTGGAGGCTGCGTGCTTCCGTCACAGCCAGGTCGCCGCCAGGCGAGAAGGGCGGGCCGCCGTCACAGGGGAGAGACGCACATGGCCAAATTCGTCATCGAGCCGCACTTCCGCCTGCAGGAATGGGTCGCCGAGGAGAAGGGCTACTTCGGCGCCGAGGGCCTCGACTACGAGTTCAAGGAGTTCGTCCGCGCCAGCGGCGGGGCCCACCACGCCAAGACCGGCAAGGTCGGCGCCTTCCAATCGATCAAAAAGGGGCGCGAGGCCAACGTCACCTGCGCCTGCCACTGGACCGTTAACGTGGCGGCCTCGCGCGGCCACACCAAGCTGTTTGCCGACGCCTACTCCGTCGCCCCGTGCGGGATCTTCGTGCCGGCCGATTCACCAGTGAAGTCGCCGGCCGACCTCGCGGGCGTGCCGATCTCGGTCGGCTACCAGTCGGGCAGCCACTACGCCACCGTCCAGGCGCTCGAGCAGTACATGGCCGCCGACCAGATCAAGCTGTCGTTCGGCGAAGGCATGCTGTTTGGCCGCATGGAGGCCTTCATCGACGGCCGCGCGCCCGCCTGCACGCTCTTTTCGGGTCCCTACTACTTCGCCGAGCAGCTGGGCTTCCGCAAGGTCATCGACAACACCTTCATGATCGGCGCCATGCTCAACGGCGATCCCGACCCCGAGGACGTCCGCCGCTACTATCGCGCGCTCCGCCGCGCCCAGCGCGACATCGACCTGCGCCCCGAGCTCTACACCCACTACTACAGGAACGAGTTCCCCGAGCGCTTCCACGCCCGCATGGACACCCGCCGCTGGGGCCCCGGCGAGCGCATCGTGTTGGAGCCCTACACCAAGGAGGTGTTCGAGGAGTCCTTTGCCTGGATCGCCCAGCGCGAGATCTTCGAGGACGGCAACATGGGGACGGGGCGCTACGAGGACGCGGTGGTCACGTTGGGGCCGCGGTAGGAACCACTGGCGGCTCTCTTATCCTTGGCTTGAAGCAGGTCCGACGAACTACCCCCTGGCGCATGACGTTGCAATTACTACCCCCAGGGGAGTATACTGCGCCTCGGTGAGACTGTGCGGGTATTCAAGACCAGAGCCTTTGCCCGCTTCGCCCGCCGCGAGCGGATCGACGATGTGGCACTCGGAGACGCTGTCAGTCGCGCTGAACGTGGCCAGATCGACGCGGATCTTGGTGGTGGCGTCATCAAGCAGCGCGTGGCTCGCCCTGGCGCAGGCCGCTCTGGCGGTTTCCGTACTGCCATCGCCTACCAGGCCAAAGAGATCAGCGTCTTCCTCTACGGCTTTGCCAAGAACGAGCGCGACAACATTAGCAGCGCCGAACTCAAAGACCTGCGCAAGGCCGCCCGCTTCTATTTCCGCCTCACCCACGAGGATCTCGAAGCGGCCGTGGTCGCTGGCACATTGATGGAGATCCGCGATGCCCAAAAGATATAAGAGCAAGATAGCTGCGGCGGTGCATGAGGCCATGCAGGATGCCTACGATATCGGCCTGCTCGACAAGAAAACCATGCGCGAATTCGACGAGACGTGCTTGACCATGGTCGCTCGCTTTTCCCCCAAGCAGATCAAGAAAATTCGCGAGCGCGAGGGTGTGAGCCAGGCCGTGCTCGCTCGTCACCTCAACGTCGAAACCAAGTTGGTCGGCGAATGGGAGCGCGGGGAAAAGGAACCGTCGGGTCCCTCGCTGAAGCTGCTCGCGCTCGTCAAGGCCAAGGGTCTTGACGCCATCGCCTGAAGGAATCGGACAAATCACGCACAGCTCGCTCCGCCGCCCATAGGAGCGCAAGGAGAACACAATGGCCATGGCAACGCAGCAGAAGGCGGCAACCAACAAACTCCGCATCGCTGTCATCCCCGGCGACGGCATCGGCAACGAGGTGGTGCCGGAGGGTATCCGGGTGCTGGAGGCCGTGGGCGCGCGCTTCGGCATCGATTATGCCTGGGACCACCTCGACTGGTCGTGCCAGCGCTTCGCCAAAACCGGCGCCATGATGCCGGCCGACGGCCTGGAGCAGATCGCCAAGCACGACGCCATCTATCTGGGCGCGGTGGGCTGGCCCGGCGTACCCGACCACGTGTCGCTTTGGGGCCTGCTGATCCCGATCCGGCGCGGCTTCCAGCAGTACATCAATTTGCGCCCCGTGCGGCTGTTCGAGGGCCTGAAGTCGCCACTGGCCGACCGCAAGCCCGGCGACATCGACTACTTCATCGTGCGCGAGAACAACGAGGGCGAGTATTCCTCCATCGGCGGGCGCATGTACGAGGGCACCGAGCTCGAAGGGGCGATCCAGACGGCGATCTTCACCAAGAAGGGCTGCGACCGGGTGATGCGCTACGCCTTCGATCTGGCCATGACGAGGCAGCGCCGCGAGGTCGCCTCGGCTACCAAGTCGAACGGCATCTCGATCTCCATGCCCTACTGGGACGAGCGCTTCGCGGCCGTCGCCAAGGAGTATCCCCAGGTCAAGACCAGCCAGTTCCACATCGACATCCTGGCGGCGCACCTGGTCCGCAACCCCACTTGGTTCGACGTCATCGTCGGCTCCAACCTGTTTGGCGACATCCTCTCCGACCTCGGCCCCGCCACCACCGGCACGATCGCCATCGCGCCGGGCGGCAACATCAACCCCGAGCGCGAGTTCCCATCCATGTTCGAGCCGGTGCACGGCAGTGCGCCCGACATCGCCGGCAAGGGCATCGCCAACCCCATCGGCCAAATCTGGTCGGGCGCCATGATGCTCGAGCACCTGGGCCACAAGGAGCCGGCCGCCGCCATCCTCAAGGCGATCGAGACCCTGCTCGCCGACAGCGACGTGCGCACCCCCGACATGGGCGGCAAGGCGACGTGCAGGGAGCTCGGCGAGGCCATTGTCAGGCTCGTGCGCAAGGCCTGACGCTAGGAGCCCAGCGCCCCGCCGACGCCGGGCCCGGCCCGGGCCTTGAGCGGGATCGTCACGCGGATGCTGCTGGCGCGGTCAGCCGTGCCGGCCCAGACGGCATCGCCACCATGCCGGCGCGCGATCTGGCGCACCAGCGTGAGGCCGAGCCCGGTGCCGCGCGCGGCCCCCCCTGGCGCGCGGTAGAAGGGCGCAAAGATGCGCTCGCGCTCGTCGGCGGCAACGCCTGGACCGTGGTCGCGCGCGACCAGCACGGCCTGCGTGCCCACACGGCGCACCTCGACCTCGACTGGAGGCAGGCCGTGCTGCTCGGCGTTGTCGATGAGGTTGCGCACCATGCGACGCAGCAACGTGCGGTCGCCGAGCACGGTGACAGGGTGCCCGCTGACGACACAGCGCTCGTAGCGCGCCCCTTCCTCGGCCGCCACCGCCAGCAGATCGACGTCCTCTGGCGTATCCACGGCGGTCACGGCATCGAGCCGGCTGGAAAGCAGGATCTGTTCGATCAGGCCGTCGAGCTCGGCGATGTCCCTCTCGAGCTCGGTCGTGCGGCCGGGGTTCGCCGTCGCCTTGATCAGCTCGACGCCGAGGCGGATGCGGGTGAGCGGCGTGCGCAGCTCGTGGGAGGTATGCGCCAGCAGCTGCTTGTTGGCGGCGAGGAGCTCCTCGATGCGTCCGGCGGCGCGGTTGAAGCTCGCGGCGAGCCGCGCCACCTCGTCCTTGCCCTCGACCTTGACGCGCGTCGACAGCTCGCCGGCGCCGAGCAGCTCCACGCCCGACTGCAGCCGTTCGAGCCGCCCCGTCAACCAGCGCACCAGCGGATAGGCGCAGACGGCCACGGCCAGGGCGACGCCGATGAAGCCGATGAAGCCGAGCACGGGGCGCCGGTGCCCCGGCGGCACCCGGGTCACGATCCAGCGGTCGTCGGGCAAGCGCACCGCCCACATCGGGCCACCCCGGCCGCGCAGCCAGCCGCCCCATTCGCGGTCAGGACGGGGAGGCGGCAGCGGCCGGCCGGCCGCGGCGATCGGGCGCCGCTGCGTGTCGAACAGCGCCAGGTCGACGCCGAGGCGCTCATGCAGTTGATCGATCGCCCGCTGCTGGACGGCCGCCGCCTCCCCGGCCGGGGGAAGCAGGGCGGCGACGAGCTCGCCCGCGATCTCGAAAGCGTGGTCCGCCGGCGTGGCGTAGGGGGCGAAGCGCCACAACGCTCCAGCGCCGAGGACAACCAGAAAGAGGCTCGCGATGATGGTCAGGTAGATCTGAAGGTAGAGGCGCCGCATGGGCTTGGATGCCGCTCAATCCTGCGCCTTGGCAAACAGGTAGCCGGCGCCCCGCACGGTGATAACACGGCGCGGCCGCTTGGGGTCGGTCTCGATGGCCGCGCGAATGCGCGAGATATCGCGGTAGGGACGCAGGTTACCCCGCGCCCCCCGCACAGATCCGGACGGGCCCGATTAAGGCATCCGGCTCCCACCTCGGGTGTGTGACGGCAAAGC
>Ga0247727_10000217_pt1 | contig 135036 bp, 107 predicted proteins | sample WisWelCaveWW1625_FD_202498 | JGI IMG/M metagenome (GOLD analysis project Ga0247727, IMG submission 202498) | Biofilm microbial communities from Wishing Well Cave, Virginia, United States - WW16-25 | ecosystem: Environmental > Aquatic > Deep subsurface > Groundwater > Cave microbial mat... | reverse complement strand
GTTGTGGTTGGGCCTCCAACGCCTTGAGGATCTAACGGCGATGTGGAAGATTGCGACGAGCCTACCCTCACCACCAAACCCGGAACGCGCGGTGTCCAGTGAAGTATTTATGGACGATGGTTAGCTGATTGTGCGGTATTGCTTAAACAAGTAAACAGTGTCAGCGCTTGTTATCGGACCTTGACTCATTCGATCTACAACAGCGGATAATTTCACGGGCATTTTTTCAAGCCGTTCAAACAAAGACGCCCCTTGACCCACAGCAAAATTCCATTCCGCCGAAGCAATGCTTGCCGCGGCGATTTTGCCTTCGACTGCCTTGTTCTCGATTCGCCAACTTTCAAGATCATCGACTTTCACAAAGTGACACTCTTTGCGGCCGGCTTTATCCAAAAACAACAAACAGGTGTAAGTTGTCGCGCCGGCGAAAATTTGTTGGTCGCCAAAATGTAAAACGTGAGAGAGATGTTTGCCTTTGGCAATCAACGTGCGCAAGGCTTCGCCGTATTTGGCATTAAAGAATTTGTGCGGCAGAATGAAGCCCAACCGCCCATTCTTGTTCAGCAGACTCAATCCCTTTTCAACAAACACAACATAAATGTCATAATTGCCTGCACTGGCAGCGTGGTAACTTTGCTTGTAAACTTCGACTTCAACCGGCGCCCATTCTTTCATGGTTTGAATACGAATATACGGCGGATTGCCAATCACCGCATCAAACCCACCGGCTTTCATGATCTCCGCAAACTCGGTTTGCCAATCGAAAGCATTGATGCGATAGCGTTCTTCCTCGTCGAGCAGGTTCAACTGCTGCTCGTAAAAATCCGGGCCGATGAGCGAGTTGCCGCATTTAATGTTGTTGCCCAAGTCCGGCAGCGCGCGCTCGTGAAAGAATTTGAGCTGCTGCGCAATGGTTTGCTCGTTTTCGCCTTCCAGCACTTTCAGCAACAGAGAAAGCTTGGTCACTTCCACGGCCTGCGGATCAATATCCACGCCGAAAATATTGTTGAGCAAAATGCGCTTGCGCTCCGCCGTGGTCAAACGCCAATCATTCTTGCCGGCTTGATACAATTCCGGGCGTTTACCGGCCGCATGCTTTTCCGGGCCGTCGTTCACGTACCAATCGCGGTGCCAATCCAGTAAGTATTGATACGCGCCAATCAAAAAAGAACCCGAGCCACAAGCGGGATCGAGAACGCGCATTTTCGCTGCCTGCTTCGGCGTTTTGTCTTCCAATAATTTGCCCACGGTATTTTTGACGATGTAATCGACAATGTACGTGGGCGTGTAATAAACCCCGCCGGCTTTTTTCACCTCGGGCTTGTCTTCCACCTTGGCTTGGTGGCCGGAGGTGAGGCGAATCACTTTGCCGAGAAATTGTTCATAGACCTGGCCGAGAATATCCGCGGGCAGCACGGAAAATTCATAGGGGCTTTCGGGATAATAAAGGCTGCGGATGATGTCTTTGAGCGGCTTGTCGTCGATCTGCAAACGCAGCGTCAGCTCGTCCGGCTCCTCGCGGCGGTCTTTTTCTTTTTGGAAATGGAAAATGCCGGAATTGTAGCGTTCATCGGCGCGATAAAACAAATCGCGCAAACGCGGATACACGCGCTCACCGTTGAGCAGCGCCATCAACGCGCCGTAATTTTCCATGCCGCGATCTTCGCAGATGCGCAGAAAAATAATGCGGTCAATGGTGCGTTGCACGGCGAAATTCAATTCGCGTTGCGTGAGATTGGGATTGCGCACAGCAATATTCTTTGCGAGCAGCTCGCGCCAGGCTTCGATCTCTTGCAGAAACGCGTCGTCGACTTCAGTGGTGCCTTTCTTGGCTTTATTGGCCTCGGCATACTTGTCGAATGCGCCTTCTAGCACCGCCTTTTTGGAGAAGATGCTGTGAATCTCATCCCAACGCGCCGCATACTCCTGGCAAGTGAGATAGAGCGTGCGGCCTACGGAAGGTTTGTCACTTTGCACGGGCTTCACGCGGCAATCGTACACCGCGAACTCTGCGAAATCGGTGAGAATGCTGAGCGGCAACTTGGCCGACCAGGCATAGCGCCGCAATTGAAACGCGGGTTCAGGATTGTCTTTGAGATTTACCGCAGGCTTCTTCGCTTCGACAAAAAATTTGCGCATTTGGCCGATGCGAAAGCAATAATCCGGCGCTTTGGTGGCCCCGCCGATTTTGATGGCATCTTCGTGAATCACGTCTTTGTACGCTTCGGCATAGCCCTGCTTGTTGTCCACGTCCCAACCGAGCGCGGCAAAGAAGGGATCGATAAACTCGCGGCGGAGCTGGGTTTCGTTGTAGTTGTTGGAATGATAAGTTTCGCGATTGCGCGCGAAGCGTTCAACGAGATCAAAGAGGGCTTGGGGTGGAGGCATGATTTATCGAGGTAGGTCTTTGTTTGAAACCAGGTAAATTAACCTGCGTCGCGTTTACAGCCCAAGACAATAACGCACCGCTGTTTCAATCTTTCCAAGACTTCTTTTGTGACTTTGCCGGCAGGCTGTTCGGGAAAACGGCTGGGATCAATTGAACGGATTTGGAAATAAAGAAAAACTGTTTCTAAAGGCAAGCCGCTATAGCGCAAACTCTTGCTCGATTTTCTGCAACTCTGCTCGCATTTCGGGATCGCTGGCCATCGTAACCAGTTGAGCGGCGAGGCCGGAGGGCGCGATCGCAACGCTATTGCTTGCATCTTCGCGCAAACGTCTGGCAAGTTTTTCAATCAACCACAATTGTTCTTGGTGGGACAAATGGTTGATTTTTTTTCGATTTCGTTTAGTACGATTGAAAGCATAAGTTTCTCCCAAAGCAATCTGATTGCCAGCAATGTTTTTTATAATAAGAATCTTATTATGACAAAACAAGTAAATGTTTTTTGTACTTGACAATCTGGGCATTTTTGTTCAGAATCATATGCAAAAACTAACGAGATAATCCTTTGACTCAGGCTTCCCTCCGGCGCGGCACGGCGGCGCGCGCTTTTTCACTCAGCCAAAAAATTTACCGCCTCACCCCGTTGCTCGCACGCAAGCTGGCGGCGGGCGGCGTGCGCACGCTCGCAGATTTACGCGACGCGGATATGGCCGCGCTTTCCCAAAACCATAAAAGCATTTCGCGCCGGCAATGGCAAAGCTGGCAGCAACAAGCGCTGTTGCAAACGATATTCATTGGCCTCGGAAAAAAAGAAGCGCAGGTTTTTGTGGCAGCCGGAATTATTTCCGTCTCGAAAATGGCAGAGAATGAGCGGCGATTCACCGGCATTTCGCCGGCACGTTTGCGCGCGTGGAAATTTATCGCCCAAAATATTCCCTCGCCTCTTGTGCCCGAACGTTTGCTGTTGGCGCAAGAGATTGCACCGATTTCTTCGGCACAGGCCGTGTTTTTGTCGGTGCATGGCATTGCAAATCTGCAGCAATTGCGCGAGGCTTCCTGGAAAGAAAACGCGCAACAATTTTTGCCGCTGCTGGCGAGGCGTGATTTTTTGTTGTGGCAAAAGCTCGCAGCTTTTCGTCTCGATTATGGTTGCGGGCCGGAATATGTTTTTCAGCTTTGGCAACGCCACCGCGGCGACGAACAAAAAATTCGCCGCCGGCTCATGGCGGCGCGGCCCAAAATGAAAGGAAAACGCTTTTCACGCACGCGCGGCTTGCCCGGCCCGGAACCTGCAGCACAGCGTCAGGCGATCGCAGCTTCGTTGCGGCCGGCTTATCGGGAACTGTTGCACGCCGTTGCCGCCGGCGCGAAAAAAGCCGAAGCGCCTTTGCAGCGCGTGCAGCACTGGCATGCGGCCGACGAAATCGCCGGCAACATTTTATACCGCGCTTCCCGCGCTTCGCATGCAGAGAAAGCCAAACTCACACCCTGGATGTTGGAACGAGGCTTGACCACCAAGCGCGGCTTTTTGGAGCTGATCGTCGAAGCCGTGCCGGGCAAAGCGCAGCAAAAAGGCTGGCTGAAATCCGTGGTTGAGCAGATTCCGTTGGAAAACGTTTTGCAATTGCTGCCGCAAACCCATGCCAAAGAGGCGTTGTTATCGTTGCTCACCGATGCCGAAGGCGGCCGTGTGGCGGATTGGCAAACCCTCGTGGCCGGCGCGTTGAAAGTCAAGGAAGTATTTGCCGAAACCGTGGGCAAGCTGCTCGACCAAGTTCAGCTCGATCCGGCGGCGCTCATCAACACCGTGCTGCAAACCGAAGGCGCAGGAAAACCGGCAAGCTTGCAAACGGTATTGCAATCGCTGCAAGCCCGGCAGTTGTATGAAAAAAATTCATTGCTCAGCTCGCTGTATCAACAGGGTGCGGCGCTGCTGCGTCCGGTGGTCGAACAGCTTTTTGCCGGAGGCCTGGAAACTTTCAATAAAATCGAAGAATTGCTGGACGTTCCTTTGCAAGGGGCAAAAGGCGAGCGGCAGGAAAATTTTTTTGCGCAACTGTTCAGCGCCATCGGCGGCAGCAGCGTGGCGAGTGAAAACGGTTTGGAGGAAATGATGCCGCGCTTGCTGGCGTGGGTGAAAGCCGATACGCCGCATGAAGCCGTGGCCCCGGCGGACGCCGATTTGGATCCAATCGCTGAAGCGCCGCGGCGCGTGCAATTGCTGGGTGCGGGCATGCAATCTTTTCTGCAGGATTATTTTCACGACTTGCCCGCGGTGGAAAAATTCACCACGAAGTTTTTCAACGCGCTGCAATTTCAAAACGAGTCGGCCCAGGAAATCTGGCTGCATCTTGCCAAAGTGCCGGGCATGATCGTGCTGTTGTTTCCCAAACTGGTGCACGCGCTCAAAACGCCGATGAAGGTATTTCAATGGATCGGCCAGGAAGCGGATAAGATCAAACAAAAAGATCGCGCGCTCAAAATTCACACGCTGCCTTCGCCGCTGCAGGATAAATGCCGGTTCGTCATTTTTTCGGACGTGCATCGCGACGCTCCTGCCGATCGCGTCGACGAGGATTTTTTTGATCTCTCGCATTTCTCCAAAAATCGCGAGTTGTTTTTGCGCGCGCTGAACTATTATCGCGCGCACGGGCATATTGTTATCGAAAACGGCGATTGCGAAGAATTGTGGATCGTACCTTCGGTGAAAAAACATGCGGGCGTGAAAGCGCGCGCCGAAAGCATTATTGCGCGTGACGGCATTCATCATGAGATTTATGCCATGCTGTCGCTGCTGCAGCGCGAGGGCCGCTATTTTCGCACGCGCGGCAATCACGATGATTTTTGGGCGCTGGCGCCGGAGAACGAACAAATTCTGCGCGAGGCCTGGTTTAACGATGGCCCGGTGCCGTTTCAAGTTTGGGATGCGCTCATCATTCCCGAGGTGCTGACCATGGACGATGATTATCTCGGCATTCTCAAAAAAATCCGCGCGGCGAAAAAACGCAAAGAACCGGTGGACACCGGCGAGCTGGCGGATTTGATTCCGGTGGGCTTGAGCCCGGAGCGCTATCGCGTGCGCAAGCCGCTTTTTATTTTGCACGGCCATCAAACCGATTTTTGGAATTGCGACGAGCATAATGAAATCGGCAATATTCTCGCCAATTCCATTGGCGTGGTGGCGGACGGCATGACCACGTTTCCCTATCATTTGCGCGGCATCGATTTGGGCGGCAATCCCGTAGTCAAGTTTGAAGATTTGATGTTGAAAATTCCGCAAGTGGAAAATTGGCTGCCGGCGGATGCGGCGAAACGGCTCGCGCGCGAAATCGAGCAGGCGGTGGTGGGCCGCAAAATCGTCGATAGCATTTATTATTGCGAAACGCTCACCGCCGCGCTGGCACTGGCGTTGAAATATCCCGGAGCCAAAGGCTTGCTGCAGGTACAGATTCTCGTCGGGCACACGCATTGGCCGCAAAGCCGGCCGCATTTGCATTTGGGAAATTTGGAAGTGCCGGGCTTGCAAAAAGAAGTGGCGATCAAGCTTCCCACGCCGTATTATAATGCCGGCACTTGCGGCTGGTGGCAAGGCGTGTTGTGGGGCGTGGAGATCACGGCGTATGGCCAGCCGAAATTGTTTTATTGGGAACAAAATTCGCAAGAGCCAAACTACATGCCGTGGGAGTTGCACGGCAGCACGCCCACACATGTCGAGCGCTTCAAAGAGAAAGTCAAAATTTTTCTGGCGAAATGTTTCAAGCAAACCACGGCGCTGGAAGACAACACGCAGAACGTCGCGACCTGGGAAGAAGCGGATGATTTCAGCAACGTGCAAAAAATCGATATGCGCGAATTGGCGGCGGACTTGCGCGGCCCGGCGTTGAGCACGGCGCAGGTGTGGGCAATCCGGCATTTGCAAAACCGCCCCAACACCTCGCCCAATTTGGAAATCATTCTTGATCTAAACGATTTGTTGCGCGCCGGTTCTCCGCCGCAAAAGCTTTCGCTGGTCGAGCGCGCGCTTTCCAGCAAGGAACTGGTGGCGACGGTTTTGAAATCCATGCAAATCGGCAAAGAGTGGCTGCGCGTCGCGGCGCAGAGCAAGCTGTATCACTACCTCGGCGCGCTGTTCTTCTACGCCGCGCATGTTCTGGAAAACGAGCACTGCAATCAAATGGGGCTGCTGCTGAATTTGTTTATTTCGAATGAGAGAGAATTTTTCGTAAGGTTTGACGGGGGGAAAAATGAATTGGCGTTTAAGCTGGGAAGTTTGTAGAACCAAAGGACTACACCAGTTGTCGGCTGTGCCGCCAACTGAAGCCCTGCGGGCAGCACAAAATGCAAAAGCTTCCAACACGAAGGCACGAAGCGCACAAAGGCCCACAAAGTGAGTTTTGTTTTTAGCTTTTCTTTGTGAACCTTTGTGGCGCTCTGTGCCTTTGTGTTAAAAAAGACATTAAAAAAACCCAACAACTTTCAGAATTTTATTCTGAGTTTGTGTGCCTTATGGCATAATGACTTCACCGGCAGTAAATGACTTGACCATGCCCGATCCCGAAATAAAAATTTCCGAAAGACAAGACCGGTTTCCCGAGAAGCGGGAATATTTCATCAGCGCGGAGGAAGCGCTGGCGGCCATGCAAGGTGCGCTGGCGGATACGAAAGATTTCCGGCAGAAAAAGTTGTACGTTCTGCGCGATGTATTGTGGCCGTTGTTGCCGCCTGTCGCCCGCGGTTTTTTGAATTGGACGAAGCCGGAAAATTTTTCCGTTTCATATGACGATCTCGTGAATCGCTTGGGCCGCACCGCGGCCTTGCTGACCTTGTGGAATATGCCCGAGGCGCTCGAAATCGTGCGGCAATATTACCGTTTCGCCGTGCTGCCGTTTGTTGAAATCACGCTGCGCGAAAAATATCGCGATCTGGAAAATGCGCAATCGTTCTCCTCGCGCTTTTGGCGCTACGTTTATGGCCGCATTTTGCACGCGCTTTCCACTACCGTTGACAATTTGATAAACTTAATCGTGCTGGCGTGGAGGTTTGCGCCGGGCATTGGCGAGCCGGACCAGGAAACCGGTTTTTACAATCGCTACGTGCTGGGCCGCTATTGCGGCATTTTGGATTTGGGACATTTCTTCAACTGCGCCGTGGTGGCGTATCTTTATGGTGAAGAAGAAGGCCGGCAGCGCGGCGAGCAGGTGGAGCGCCGGCAGCGCTGGCTGCGCGAACAGCAATGGCTGGTGAATTGGCGCAATCAAAAAGACAATCGCTGGGGTAAAGGGCTGGCCGATTTTCTGTGGGGTTTCGCGGCGAGCGCGGATACCATCGAAGACCGTTCTTCGGATTGGTTTGGAGTGCAGTTAGGCGGACACCTGCGCACCTGCCGGCACAACGATAAAGTCATCGAGTATTTCATTGAGATGTGGCCGCGCTTGGTGAAAAGCAAAATTTCGCGCAAGAAAAGAATATCTTGGCTGCGCGAGTTTTGCACGGACGCCAAAATGGTCTTCGCCGTTTGGCGGCGCGTGTGGAACAACGGCGGCGTGGTCGACCTGACGGCTTACATGCAAAAATTTTTTGACCAGCAGCAAGTTCTCGCACCGGCGGAAATCGAAAAGCTCGCGCCGGGGTTGCTCAGTGACACCATCGAAACTTATCGCCGGCATTATGACAGCGCCGCCTGGCAGGATTTCGCCGGCCGCAAATGGGAAATTATTTTTCCGCAAGATTTGTGGGAAAAAGTCGTGCGCTTGGGCTGGAACGGCGCGCCCACGGCATTGCCGGTTAAAATCCAGCTCAAGCACAACGGCGAGAAAGTCGCGCCGTATTTTCGCGAAGATTCGGATTGATCTTCACCGGCAGATGTTTTATTTTTTGAACAGCGCATTTCATAAACTGACCGCCGATTTTTCATTGCATCAGGACGATGCGCAAAACCGCGCATGGAGGACATATGCGAAAAGTGCTGCCGGCTGGAGGCACATGGGTAGCAGGAGTGGTACTGGTTTTTAGTTTGATGCTTGCCGAATCCTGGGCGCGCATCGAAGGAAAAAAAAGCGTGCGCCGCCCTCGAGCAAGCAAGGAAAGCCTCGCGCCTTTTACGCGAGCTGCGAAGCCTAGGAGCAATCAGCAACAAAGCAATGTCATTCAGCCGGCATCGGGAACGATTATTTGGGAGGATAATTTTGAAGGCGGCCAGGCGCCGTGGACGCCGGCCGCAAGCTGGACCAATGTGCCGGTGAATTCTGCCAATCCGGAAGCGGGTTTTGTTTTGGGCGATCACAGCGGCTGGACCACGGTGGACACGATTTCGCAGCGGCCGCCGAGCCCCGCGCATGCCTGGCGCAACGATGACGACGAAGACACCGCCATCGATTTATTGCTCTCGCCCGTGATTCATCTTCCTAAAACGGCTGCGGGCGAACCGTTAATCAAAGCGCTGGTGAGCTTTTATCTGGATCTGCATGCGCCCGACGTTGAATCCGAAGGCCTGTTGCAGGATTTTTTTTTCGTTCGCGCCGGCCGCGCCGAGGCTTTATGGAAAATGGATAACGCCGCGCCGGCAACCGGCAGCAGTCACTGGGCGTTGCGGCAAGGGGCTTCCGATACTCGCGGCGCTTTCAACGTGCAATCCCTCCTCACGCCGGAAATTAATCTCGCGGGCGCGCTCGCGCCGATGCTCTCTTTCATGCAACAATATGTGACCGAGCCGGATTTCGATTATTGCGCCGTCGATGTTTCCCGCGACGGTTTCGCTTCCTACCGAACACTCGCCAGTTTTTCCGGCACGCGCGCCACCTATGCCGGCGCTGCGATCGATCTCAAAAATTATTCCGGTCAAAAAATTCGACTGCGTTTCCGCTTTATTTCCGATTATCAGTTTTCGCAGCCGGGCGCGCGCTGGTTTATCGACGATATTGCCGTGCGGGACGGCGCGAATCTTTTGTTTTCCGACAACGGCGGCGAAAACGGCAACACCGCGATGACGAAATCCGGCTTCATCGGAGGTGAGGCCGAGATCGGATTGGATTTCGACAGAGATCCCAACCATTCTGCCGCGCTGTGGGAAAAAAAAGATAGCGCTACTATCGCTCGCGGCGCGATGGATATATTGACGAGCGCGTCCGGTATTGCGCCGGGCGATTCCATCCGGCTGGCGATTCATTGGGTCACCAACGGCAAGCCGGGCGCCGGCAATGGCCGCGGCATTTTTATCGACGACGTCGAAATCACCGCGATTACCGGCCTGGCTCACGATGTGGTTATGTCCGATGTCGACGTGCCTTTTCCCAATCTCGCGGTTTTTGCCGCGCAAAGCGCGCTGGTGCGCGTGCGCAATCGCGGCTTTGAAGCGCAGAACGGGGTGCCTTTGCGCTATCGCGTCAACGGCGGCGCGGAAGCGACACCGGCGCCCGCGGTAAATTTGAACGTGCCGATTGAGGCCGAAGTGGAGGGCGCGATCAATTGGAGCGCAGCGGCGCCCGGGATTTATAAGCTGTCGGTTTACACCGCGCTGCCTCGAGACGGCGACCGCGGCAACGATACTTTGAGTGTCGCGCCGATCACGGTTTTTCCCCATGGCCTGGCGGAGTTGGGATACGACGATCGTTTCAATCAAAACGTGTTCATCACCGCGGGCACGTGCCTGGTCAATTTTTCGGTGTTGCAAGATTTGCGCAACGTGGCACGCAAATATACGCTGTCTCAAATCAAAATTGATTTGTTTAACGACAGCGAAACCGCCGATCGCGTGCGCCTGGTCGTGGCTGCGGCGAAAGACGATACCACTCTGCAGCAAGTGTTATTCGAAAAAATCGAAGCGGTGCCGGCCAAAGATTTCTCGGCGCACGTTTTGGAAATCAATGCAAAAGATTTGGCCACAGAGCGTGTGGCGGTGCTGATTGATTTTAGCGTGAGCAACGGCAATGCGCGTTTGTTGATGGACGGCGGCCGCACGCGCTTTCCCGGACACAATTTCTTTTTCGACGGCGTGAAATGGAATACCTCAAGCTTTGGCCGGCAAGTGCGCCTGCTGGTCGCGTGGCTCGCGCCGCCGAAAATCGTGTTCGTGCGCGACGTGCCGGACGATCAAGGCAAGCAGGCGCAGGTCTGCTGGTTTCCTTCGCCCACGGAGGGCTTTAGCCGCGAGGTTGCGCATTATGTGTTATGGCGAGCCGTGAAAGATTTCGGCGCGGGCATATTGGATTCCACTTTTCGGATTATCGAAGTGCCGGGCTTGCCGGCTTTGTATGATTACGGCTTGCAAAAGGCCCGGCCCGGCGACCGCGTGCTCGTGTCCGGCAACGGCGCGTGGGATTTCATCGTGAGTGTGCCTTCGCATCCCGGTTTTGAGGCGTATTGTTATGTTGCGCCGGCGTTGATCGATTCCAATGCCACCGGTGTAAATTACACTACTTTCATGGTGACGGCATATGATAAAAACGGCGGTTTTGCGGATTCCAAAGTGGACAGCGGTTATTCTGTGGACAACCTTGCGCCCGGCGTTCCGCCCGGTTTTGCCGCGCAGCGTGTGGAAGTCAATCAGCGTCCGGCCGTGCAATTAACGTGGAAGGCGGTTGCCGATGCGGACCTGGCGTATTATGCGATTTATAAAAACGGCGGCAACATGCCGTGGGCGCAAACGCCGCATTTGATTTTCACCGATCTGGAAGTCGCGGCCGGCACGACGGTCAACTATAGTTTGGCTGCCTTCGATGTGAACGGCAATCGCAGCGCCGGCGCGAAGGTGACGCTAACCATCACTAGCGTTGATGAAAAACCGCTGGCGGCGCTGCCGGCGGCATACGCGCTGAACGACAATTACCCGAATCCCTTCAATCCCCAAACCACGATTGCATTTGCTTTGCCCGTGGGCGGCCGGGTAAAATTATCTGTCTTTAATTTTCTGGGGCAGGAAGTTGCGGCGTTGATCGACGAGAATCTGCCCGCCGGTTTTCACCGGGCCGTATGGGAGGCGAAACACCAGCCCTCCGGAATTTATTTTTATCATTTTGTGGTGAATGATTTCGCGCAAATGAAGAAAATGTTGCTCTTGCGATAATCACTTTGCGCAGGCTGTCATTGCGAGCCAGCTTCATCGACGAAGCAATCTCCTCGCAGGAATTTTTACAATACGAGAGATTGCTTCGGCAAAAAGACGCCTCGCAATGACATGACCACTTTGGGCGGCCGTCATTGCGAGCCGGCTTTATCGGCGAAGCAATCTCAAGGCATATTTTTTCTTGATTTTCAAGCCGCCTTCCAGTATCTTTGCCCCGCTTTTTAAAGGCAAAATAATTTCGGGCAAAACAATTCGAAATTTTCCGAGCACTCATTTTGCCCGCCTTGTTTTGCCTTTATTTGTTTTATGAGTTGCCAGGCAATATCAACTATTACTTTTTCGAGGTGAATTGATTTTGGAAAATCAACAGGACCGTAACGGCGCTCCGCAACGGCGGACGGCGCGCCCGGAAGGGCGCGAGCAGGATCATGACGATCCTTATGCAGAAGTGATCGCAGAATTGAAAAAAGCGCCGCTGCCCAGCCACGTCGCCATCATTATGGATGGCAATGGCCGCTGGGCGAAAATGCGCGAGCGGCCGCGCGTGGAAGGGCATCGCGAAGGCATCAACTCCGTGCGTGACATCGTGCGCGCCGGCGGCGAGCTCAATTTGCGCTATTTAACCTTGTTCACGTTCTCCACAGAAAACTGGCACCGGCCTAAAAGCGAAGTATCCGCGTTGATGTCGTTGCTGCTCAAAACGATCTATCAAGAGCTGGAAGAATTGAAGCGCAACAACGTGCGCTTGCGGACGATCGGGCGCTTGCAAGATTTGCCCTATCTCGCGCGGCAGGGCTTGGAATATGCGATGCGCGTATTGGACCACAACACCGGCTTGACGCTCAATCTGGCATTGAGCTATTCCAGCCGCGATGAAATCACCGAGGCCGTGCGCCGCATCGCGCAGGAAGTCGAGGCCGGCCGGCTCAATCCCGCGGCCATCAACGGCCAAACCATTGCGGCGCGGCTTTATACTTCCAATATTCCGGATCCGGATTTGCTTATTCGCACCAGCGGCGAATTGCGCATCAGCAATTTCCTGTTGTGGCAACTGGCCTATACGGAAATTTATGTTACCGACGTGCACTGGCCGGATTTCCGCCGCGAGGAATTTTACCGCGCCCTGCAGGCTTATCAAAAACGCGAGCGCCGCTATGGCCGCGTGAGCGAGCAATTGCCGGCTGCGGGCTTGGAAGAAAACGGCAAGTGGTATGAATCCTTCGTTTTGAGATAAAATAGAAAGGCAAGTTGCGCATTGCAGTGAGCTTGCCTTTTCTATTCATTCAACAGCTAGTGTGTCAGGTAATTTGCGATTTTTTATTTTGCTTTTCTGGAAAATCGGGTTTAAATTCTATGGACAAAAATTCAAGAACAAACGTTCCAAGTATATATTTTATTTAGGTTAAACTCGGACACAAATGAGGACATATTTAGCGACACATCCATGGATAACTTTTAAGCTCGATTTGACCACGGCCACGTATAGGCTGTGGATGCTTCTTGGCGAGGCACAATCCAAATGCGAGCATATTGCGGGTATCCCTTTGATGCCGTCTGTTGCAGAATACTTGCATCAGTTATATTTAGCGAAAGGCACCCAGGCTACTACGGCAATTGAAGGTAATACATTGACAGAAGAACAAGTACTGCAACGCTTTCAAGGAAAGCTTAAACTTCCCCCCCTCGAAAGAATATCTCGGCCAAGAAGTTGACAACATATTGGAGGCCTGTAATGACATTGCCAAGAAGGTTTTTCAAAAAAACCTGGCAAAACTTACAATAGATGACATTAAAAGCTACAATGCGCTTGTTTTGCAAAACTTACCATTGGATGAATATGTTGTTCCAGGAGAAATTAGAACTCGGTCCATGGGTGTTGCGCGTTATTTGGCAGTGCCAGCAAAAGATTGTGAAAATTTGTTGAAGCGCTTATGTTACTGGTTGAATGAAGAGTTCAAAGCTCCTAAAGGTTATACGATCGCATTCGGCATCCTGAAAGCAATCGTTTCTCATGTTTATTTAGCCTGGATTCATCCTTTTGGGGACGGAAACGGCCGCACTGCGCGATTGGTCGAATTTCAACTGCTTCTATCCGCCGGCATACCGTCCGCAGCGGCTCATTTGTTGAGTAACCACTATAACCAAACCAGAAAGGAAGCAGAAGGCGTTCGGGTTAAAAAAGAGATTATTGGGGCTTTTCTTCCTTCTTCTCTTCAGGCCTAGCGTGCTTTCCCAAACCTCGGTCATCCTGATCCATTTGGGTTTTTATTTCGCGGCTCTCCTAAATCTTCATTTTTCAGGAAACTAATTATCGCCCTCCGAAGTCTTATAACGCAATGCCAGCAGAGTGAAAATTCCGCTTTACATTCCAGCAAAAAATCCCTACTTTTGTTGCCCAAAATGCAGGAGTTAGGTTTTTGAAAATGATGAAAGAACACATGCACAATCGCCAATTGGTTTGCTTTTTTTCCACACTTATTGTTCTATTCTTTTCCGCCGCCATGCCAGGTTGGGCGCAGCAGCGCCAGAACAATTATAAGCTTTTGGGCTTATCCGTGGAAGGCAATAAAACTGCCGATGGCAATTTTATCAAGCTCAGTTCGGCTTTAACTGTTGGACAAGTTATCACCGGCGATGATTTGCAAAATGCCATCAAGCAGCTCTGGGGGTTGGATATGCTTTCCGACGTCGCGATCATGCTGGACCGGCAAGTCGGCGACGGCATTTATGTGACGATTCGCGTCAGCGAGTTTCCCCGCCTCAACAAAATCGAGTTGGAGGGCAACGATAAAATCAAAAAGAAAGACCTTGAAAAAGAACTGACTTTTTTCAAAGGGCAGGTGATCAGCCCGCGCGAAACCGCGCGCGCGCGGCGCAAGCTGCAAAAATTGTATGAAGGCAAAGGCTATTTGCTCGCTGAAATTCAGCCTGAAATGATACCCGCCGAGGATAAAGATCAAGTCAATTTGCGCATCCGGATTCAAGAAGGCAACAAGGTTCAAATTCAGGGCGTCACGTTTCACGGCAACGCGGCGTTTGAAGACGGCAAGCTGCGCAAGCAATTAAAGAAGACCAAGCAAAACGGCCTGTTCGGCGGCGGCGATTTTGACGAAGAAAAATTCCGCGAAGACAAGGGCCACGTGGTGGAGTTTTATCGCGAACACGGCTTTCGCGACGCCGAAGTTTTGCGCGATTCGATCTACTACAGCCCCGATAAAAAAGACATGTACATTGACCTTTGGGTGGAGGAAGGCACAAAACATTATATCGGCGATATTACGTGGGAGGGCAACAAACTTTATCCGGATTGGGTTTTGGCCGGCCGTTTGGGGTTTGCCAAAGGCGACGTTTTCAATGCCAAAGAATTGCAAGAGGCCGTGGTCGAGCGTTTGGGCAGTATGTATTATGACGCGGGCTATATTTTTGCGACCGTCAATCCGGTCGAGCGCGTGGCCGAAGAAGACAAAGTCAATCTGCATTTTCTGGTGACGGAAGGCAACGCGGTCACCATCAATCGTATTTTGATTGCCGGCAATACGAAGACAAAAGAAAAAGTGATCCGGCGGGAATTGTTCGTGCGTCCGGGCGACGTTTTCAGCCGCGAAGCGCTGATTCGCAGTCAGCGGGAAGTGTTCGTGCTGAATTTTTTTTCCGACGTCAAACCCGACGTGCGGCCGATGGACGACGAGAAAGTCGACATTCTTTTGGATGTCGTGGAGAAATCCACGGATACTGCGAACATGAGCGCGGGCTGGAGCGAACGCGACAAATTCATCGGCTCGTTGGGCGTGGCGATGAACAATTTTCTCGGCAACGGCCAACGGCTCTCGTTGGACTGGAGCCGCGGCAGCAGCTTCCGTTCGTGGCAATTGGCTTTTACCGAACCGTGGCTGTTTGATTCCCCGACCTTGGCGAGCCTCAGTTTATTTGACACCAAGCGCCGGCGCCGCAATTTTTCAGATTTCGGCGTGCAGCAGGGATCGTTCGATTATTATGCCGGGCGCTCGCAAGGCTTGTCGTTGCGCATTGGCCGCCGCCTGGCCTGGCCGGATAATTATTTCCGCAGCGACTGGATTTACCGTTTTCAAAATCAGGAATATTTCGATCTGCCCGATCAAACTTATAAATCGAGCTCGATCACGCATATTTTCAGCCGCAATAGCTTGAATCGCCCGGAATTTCCCACGGCCGGCTCGCAGGTTTCATTGACCACGGAATTGTCCGGCGGGCCGCTGCAGGGCAACGTCGGTTATCACAAGCACCAATTCGACGCCGACTGGTTTTTCCCGACGTTCGGCCAGTTCGTGTTGTTCGTCAGCTTCAAAATGGGTTACATCGACAAACTCAGCGGGGACAGCCGAATTCCGCCGTTAGAGCATTTTTTCATGGGCGGCGAAGGCTTGAGCAATTCGATCGCGTTGCGCGGCTACGAAGACCCCTTGCGCACGCAGCTTTCGGCGCTGGATCGCACCATGCTGAAGTATCAAGCGGAATTTCGCATTCCGATTTCGCCGAACCCGACGATCTTCGCGCTGGCGTTTGCCGAGGCCGGCAACACCTGGCCCGATTTGGCGCGCACGAATCCCAGCGATTTGCGGCGCTCCGTGGGCATTGGGGCGCGGCTGTTTATGCCGTTGTTAGGCATTATCGGCTTTGATTATGCCTACGGCTTTGATTACGAAGATGCCGCCACCGGCAGGCGTTTGGGCCGCTGGAAGCCGCATTTTGTGTTTGGAAAGAGTTTTTGAGCGGCTTGAATTCATGATGAAAATCTGGAAAATCGCGAACCCTCATCAATCAACGAGAACAAACATATATCGTGCACCATCACTAAACAAGGAGGTCGGGGTGAAAAATTCACTCTTCGGAATTGGCGTGCTAGCGCTCGCAGCATTGTTCTTGTTCGCCAATCCCTCTGCGGCACAAATCAAAATCGGTTACGTGGATTCGCAGAAAATTATGGAAAGCTACAAAGAAGCGCAAGACGCGCAAAAGCAGCTTGCCGAAGTCATCAAAGGCTGGGAAGACGAAGCGCGCAACATGCAACGCGAATTGCAAACCAAGCAGGAAGAGCTGGAGTCGCAGGCCTTGTTGTTGAGCGATGAAAAACGCAAAGAAAAAGAAGCTGATCTGCAGAATCTTTACCTGCGCTTCCAGCAGTTTCAGCAGGAAAAATTTGGGCAGCAAGGCGAGGCTTATAAAAGGCAAAACGACCTGATGAAGCCGATCATCGAAAAAGTACAAGGCGTGATTCGCAAGCTCGGGGCTGCGGAAAAATATGACTATATTTTCGACACGGTTGCGGGCAACATCGTCTACGCCGGCACCGGCCAGCCCGATTTGACGGCGAAGGTAGTCGAAGAGCTCAACAAAACTGTGGCCGCGGCTCCGAAAAGCACCGGCAAATAACGCGCGGAAAGATTCTCGCTTTTTGGCGATGCCCTGATCTATTTTTGCGCTCTTGCAAAAGCCGGATCAGGGCATCTGTTTATGAGAAAAGAGCACAAGCGGAGGCAGGTGTCGTGAAGCTCGCGCCCATCAGTGTGGCGGAGATCGCCAAGCTCACGCAGGGCCGCCTCGAAGGCGAGGCGTCGGCGTTGATTACGGGGGTTGCGCCCATCGAACAAGCGGCCGCGGGCGATTTGTCTTTTATTGCCCACGCCCGCTTTCTCGATCTTTTGGCGGCTACCCCTGCGGCCGCGGTTTTGATCGACCTGCGCAGCGTCCCACCTTCCGGCAGCCGGTGCCCGGCGCTCATTCGCGTTGCCAATCCCTATTTTGCTTTTGTGCAAGTCTTGCAGCATTTTCTGCCGGTTCCTCCGGTTGCCATCGGCATTCATGCCACAGCGTGCATTGCTGCGAGCGCGCAGGTGGGAGCAGGCGCAGCGATCGGGCCGCATGCGGTGGTGGAAGAAGGCTGTGAAATCGAAACCGGCGTGCAGATCGGCGCGCATTGTTACGTGGGCCGCAACACGCGCGTGGGCGCGCACACGATTTTGTTTCCGGGGGTACGCCTCGCGCATGACGTGCAGATCGGCAAAAACGTCGTCATTCAATTTGGCAGCGTGATTGGCTCCGACGGTTTCGGCTACGTTCGCCACGAAGGCCGGCATCACAAAATTCCGCATCTGGGCACGGTGGTGCTGGAGGACAAAGTCGAGATCGGCGCGAATTGCTGCGTCGATCGCGGCACGTTTGGCGAAACGCGGCTGCGGCGCGGCGCCAAGCTGGATAATCTCGTGCATATTGCGCACAACGTCATCATCGGCGAAAATACCGTGATCGCGGCGCAAACCGGCATTTCCGGCAGCACGACGATTGGCAGCGAAGTGACCATTGCCGGCCAGGTCGGTTTCGTCGGGCATATTGAGATTGGCGACCGGGTGATATTCGGCGCGCAGGCGGGCGTAACCAAATCCGTTGCAGCAGGCATGGTGGTGTCAGGCTATCCCGCGCGCGACCATCGCAAAGCCAAGCGCGAAGAAGCCGCGCTGCGGCGTTTGCCCGGCTTGCTGCTGCGCGTGCGCGTGATTGAAAAATTATTGAAGATTGACCGACGCGGCCAGGATACAGATGAGAATCAGTCTGAATGAAAAGCTAGGGCTGAATGGTTACGATCTTTGCATGCACTGAGAGGGAGGTTTGATGCTCGAAGAACAACACACGATTGCGCAACCGGCAACGATTTCCGGCGTGGGTTTGCACACCGGCAATAAAACGACGATGAGTTTTCATCCGGCGCCGCCGAATTCCGGCGTGCATTTCCGCCGCACCGATTTGGAAGGCGCGCCGCAAATCAAAGCCGATATCGAACACGTGATCGATACCTCGCGCGGCACGACGATCGGCAAAGGCCAGGTTGTGGTGCATACAGTCGAGCATGTCATGGCTGCTATTGCCGGCTTGCGCCTGGACAATGTCATCGTGGAGTTGGACAACAACGAGCCGCCGGTGTGCGATGGCAGCGCCCTGCCCTTCGTCAAAGTATTGAAAGAGGCCGGCGCCGTGGCGCAAAATTCTCCGCGCGATTATCTCGTTATTGAAAAGACCCTCGCCTATTCCGACGAAAAGAAAGGCGTGGATATCGTGGTGTTTCCTTCCGACGAATTTCGCATCACGTTTTTGCTCGATTACAAAAATCCCAGCGTGGGCACGCAATACACCGCCGTGTATTCGCTGAAGGAATTTGAAACCGAATTTGCCGCCGCGCGCACGTTTTGTTTGTTGTCGGAAGTGGAAGAGCTGTATCGCCGCGGCCTGATTAAAGGCGGCAGTCTGGACAATGCCGTGGTGTTCGTCGATCGCGAAATTAAAAGCCAGGAGACCGATTATTTGCGCAAAATCTTCGGCGCACAGGTCGATCTCAAACGTATTGAAAAAAGCGGTTTTTTAAACGAAGGTGAGCTGCGCTTCAAAAACGAGCCGGCGCGACACAAAGCGCTGGATTTGCTCGGCGACCTGGCGCTGCTCGGCGTGCCGCTCAAAGCGCACATTCAGGCGGCGCGCTCCGGCCACGCGGCGAACGTCGAGATCGTCAAAAAAATTCGCAAAGAATACGAAAAGATTCAAATCACTTCGAAATATCAGGGCAAACACAGCGGCGAATATGTTTTTGACGCGCTGGCCATTCACAAAATTTTGCCGCATCGCTACCCTTTTCTCATGGTCGATCGCATTTTGGATTTGGTGCCGCGCGAGCGCGTCGTGGGCATCAAGAACGTCACGTTCAACGAACCGTTTTTTCAAGGACATTTTCCGGGCCATCCCATCATGCCCGGGGTTTTATTGGTCGAAGCCATGGCGCAAACCGGCGGTATTTTGCTGTTGAATACGCAAGATAATCCCGATGACAAATTGGTTTATTTCACCGGCATGGATAAAGTAAAATTTCGCAAGCCGGTGCGGCCGGGCGATCAAGTGCGGTTCGAAGTGGAAATGATCAAGCTGCGGCAGTCGATTTGCAAAATGTCGGGCAAGGCCTTCGTCGCCAACGAGTTGGTGTGTGAAGCGGAATTATCGGCCGCGGTGGTGGATAAGACGTGAGGAATTAACTTGAAACGGACTCAATCCGTGACCAACATTCATCCCACGGCTCTGGTGGATAAACAAGCCGAGATCGGCGACGAAGTCGAGATCGAGCCGTATGCCATTATCGAAGACAACGTGCGCCTCGGCAAGGGCTGCAAAATCAAACCGCACGTGCACCTTGCCGCGGGCACGCGTCTGGGCGAGCATTGCCAGGTTTTTACCGGCGCGGTGCTCGGCACGGCGCCGCAGGATTTGAAATTCAAAGGCGAAGAAACGACGCTGGAAATTGGCGAACACACGGTGGTGCGTGAATTTGCCACGCTCAATCGCGGCACACACGAACGCGGCAAAACCACGATCGGCAGCCATTGCTTGTTGATGGCTTACACGCACGTGGCGCACGATTGCGATATCGGCAACTATTGCATTCTCGCCAACAACGCTACGCTGGCCGGCCACGTGATCATTGAAGAATACGCCGGCTTCGGCGGCATGGTGCCGGTGCATCAGTTTGTGCGCATCGGCAAGCACAGTTTCATCGGCGGCGGCTATCGCGTGGCGAAGGACGTTCCGCCGTACATTCTCGCGATGGGGGATCCGCTGAGGTTTGGCGGTTTAAATTCGGTGGGCTTGCGGCGGCGCGGTTTTTCCGAAGAAACACTGGCGGTATTAAAGCATACGTATAAAATTCTGTTTAAAGAAAAACTCAACGTCAGCCAGGCCGTGCTGCGCATTCGCGAAAGCGTCGAATTGATTCCGGAAGTGCAGGAAGTGCTGGCGTTCATCGAAAAAAGCGCGAGAGGGATTATTCGGTGAGTTTTGCTCATTGAGTTTTTATGTGGAGGTCGATATGAATACTGCAACAGTTCAAGTCCAAATCCCGGCGCCATTTCTTCAACTCGGTTTGGATTATAACGAGATTCAACGCCGGGTTTCCGAGTGGTTGATTTTATCTCTTTTCACGGATGGACACATTTCCTCCGGCAAGGCTGCGCGTCTGTTGGGTTGCACCCGCGTTGAATTTTTGGAAATGTTGCGCAGGCGAGGCATTGCTTACATTAATTTCACCGAGGAGGAATTGGCCGAGGAAATCGCAGCCTCGGCTGCAAATGAAAGCGGATTGGGTTTTGATGGATGAAAAGAGGGGTCGTCGCAAACTTGCTCAGCTTGATTTGCCGAAGGTTGGAACAGTCGGAATCTTGCTCAAAGCCAAGCAGATTGGGCTGTTGTCCGCATTGCGATTCAATCCGGCCAGGAGCGACCCAGCATACAATGGGCGCCAAAACTATATGTGCCGATCGCGGCGTGATTGAGAACGTTCAACCGATGCACTGCCGCTTTCTTAACACCGGCTATGCCCCCGGTGATTATAATATGGCGCTCGATGCTGCCCTGGCGCTCGGGGGCTTTTGCGACCTGCCCACATTGCGCATTTACCGCTGGCAGCCTTTTTGTATTTCGCTCGGCTATCATCAAAATGCCGATGAAATCCATTTAAGCAAATGCAAAGCCGGCGGCCTCGACGTGGTGCGGCGCCCCACGGCCGGGCGCGCGATTTTGCATGCGCAAGAATTGACTTACAGCGTTGCCATTCCCGGCCGGCATGATTGGCACAAAATACTGCCGTTGGATCTTTATCGCAACATTAGCGCGGCGCTAGCCAGCGGGCTACAGCTTTTAGGCGCGCCGCTGGAATTTGCGCCCGGCGAAAAACTTTATCATGAAGGCAAACCTTTGCACCTCGCTTGTTTTGCCAGCTCGGCGCGCAATGAAATCACGGCCGGCGGCAAGAAAATCATCGGCAGCGCGCAACGCCGTTTTCGCAACGGTGTGCTGCAGCACGGCTCGATTCTTTTTGCGCGCGAGCACGAGCGCTTGGCCGATTATCTCGTGGGATCGCCGGAAGAAATTTCGGCCGAGCGTTTGCGCTTGCAACAGCATACGACTACGCTTGCCGGAATTTTGCCGCGGCCCTTTTCCTTCGATGAAGTCGCGCAAGCCGTGCGCGCCGGCTTTGAAGAAAAAATGCGCGTGCACTTTAGCGCCGGCGATATTCTACCCGAAGAACATCAATTAGCCGAAACGTGGTGCGAGCGGTATCGCATTCTCAACACCAACCAGCAGGAGAAAACTGTATGCGAAATTTTCGAATCGCGATGATTGCCATGATCGTGGCGATGATGGCTTCCGCCTCTTTTGCGCAAACCTTTGACTGGCTCGAGGGAAATCCTGACCAAATTCAGCAAGACGGTATCACCGAGCAGGTTGAAGCCTTGCTGAAATTGTTCAGCGCATTGTCCGGCTCGGGCTTTATCAATACCGCCGCCTTGCATCAAATCGGCGGCGTCGATGTTCGGTTCTCATTCATGGGAGCGCCGGTGCCGGAGAAGTTTCGGGACATCATCGCTCCCCCGGTCATCGATCCGCTCCAAGGCGTCGAATTTGTTCCCTTTGCGGTTTTGCACGGCAACCTGGGACTGGCCCCTCGTTTAGAAGCCTATGGCCGCTTTTTCACCTTGCCGATTCAGGGTGAACCGGGCGGCAATGTGACACTGGTGGGCGGCGGCTTGAAGTTTGGCGTGCTGCGTGAAAATTTGGACACGCCGGCGCTCACGCTCATGGGCGGTTATCAAACCATTTTAGTGCCCGAGGCTTTTGATTTCGGCCGGGTTTCCAGTTGGGGAGTGAAAGCGTATATCAGCAAAGCCTTTCCGGTGGTCACGCTATACGGCGGCGGTGGTCTTGATCGCACGGCGTTGAAGCTGACTTTTGCGGGTTTGCCGCCCGACATCAAAAGGGATTACAGTGTCACTTATCCGCAAGCCACCGCGGGTTTGACTTTTACTGCGATTCCATTTGTGAAAATCAATCTCGATGCCAATCTTGGCGAGTTTTTCAGCTTGTCCGCAGGTGCGGCGTTGAGCATTCGTTAGAAATCCATTCGAAATAAAACTTACTTGCCATGAAACGGCTGGGAATTTTAGGCTCGACCGGCTCGATCGGCACGAGCTGCTTGCAAGTGATCGCCGCTTTGCCGGGTGAATTTGAAATCGACTATCTCGCCACGCACAGCAACGTGGCCCTGTTGCGGGAGCAAGCGCGCTGTTTTCGCCCTGCGGCTGCGGCCATCGTGCAATGGGAAAATGGCGAGCGCCATTCCCAAGAAAATCTGCGCCGGGAATTTACGGCTTTGGGGACGGAATTGTTGTTCGGTGCGCAAGGATTGGTCGAGATTGCGGGCCGGGATACGGTGGACGTCGTGGTCAATGCCGTCGTCGGTGCGGCCGGCTTGCCGGCAACCCTGCGCGCGTTGGAAAACGGCGCCACCGTGGCTTTGGCCAACAAAGAAACGCTGGTGATCGCGGGCGAATTGGTGATGGCGTTGGCGCGCAAATGCGGCGCTACTTTGATTCCGATTGACAGCGAGCACAGCGCCTTGTGGCAATGCCTGTGCGGTGAACGGCGCGAATGCATTCAAAAAGTGATGATCACGGCTTCGGGCGGGCCGTTTCGCGATTGGCCCGCGGCAGACTTCGATAAAATCACGGTGGCGCAGGCGCTCAAACATCCCAACTGGAGCATGGGCCGCAAAATCACCGTGGATTCCGCCACGCTCATGAACAAAGGATTGGAAGTGATCGAAGCGCGCTGGCTGTTCGATCTTCCGCTGGCGCAAATCGAGGTGCTGATCCATCCGCAATCGCTCATTCATTCAATGGTTGAGTTCGTTGACGGCTCGATCAAAGCGCAGCTAGGCTTGCCGGATATGCGCCTGCCGATTCAATATGCACTAACCTATCCCGACCGCTTGCCGAATCCGTTTCCGCGCCTTGATTTTACCCGCGGACAAGCTTTGACTTTTCACGCGCCGGATTTCAAAAAATTCGCATGCCTCAAGCTGGCATTGGAAGCTTTGGCGGAAGGCGGCACCGCGCCCGCCGTTTTGAACGCCGCGAATGAAGAAGCGGTGCATGCTTTTCTGCACGAACGTCTGCGCTTTGATCGCATCCCCCAAGTCATTGCCGAAGCGCTGGAACAACACGGCAACGGCCGGCATATCGATCTGGAAAGCTTGCAGGAGGCCGATCGCTGGTCGCGGGAATTTGTAAAAAACTATGTGCGGGAATAGACAAGCAATTATCAGGTTTATGGAAAGCGCGACTTGCTAAATTGACATTATTGCGGTAAATTCTCAGGAATTTTTTATAGACCGAGGATCATCATGACCACTTTTTTTTCTTTTCTCTTCGTTTTAGGCCTGCTGATTTTCATTCACGAACTGGGCCATTTTCTTGCGGCGAAATGGGCCGGCATTCGCGTTGAACGTTTTTCGTTGGGCTTTCCGCCGCGCATGATCGGCAAAAAAATCGGCGACACCGATTATTGCATCTCCTGGATTCCGCTCGGCGGCTATGTGAAAATGGCGGGCATGATCGACGAATCCATGGACACACAAATCGAAGGCAAGCCCGATGAGTTCACGTCAAAACCCATCTGGCAGCGCGCGATCGTCATTGCCGCCGGGCCGTTTATGAACGTGCTGCTGGCATTTTTGTTTTTTGCCGGATTGACCTACCACTACGGCATTCCCGAGGCTTCCACCGAGCCGGTGATTGGCGCCGTGCTGGAAAATTTTCCGGCAGCCGAAGCCAAGCTGCAACCCGGCGATCGCATCTTGCGCTTCGATGGCCGCGAGGTGCGCACTTGGGAGGAGCTCACGCAATTGATTCACAGCCGGCCAGGTTCAATGGTGAGCATCGAATGGGAGCGCGCCGGCATGAAAATGCAAGCGGAAGTTAAGCCCAGGCTCGAACCCGGCGAAAAAATCGGCTTGATCGGCATTCGCCCCAATCTGACCACGCGCGCAGTCGGTTTGGGGGAAGCGCTCAATGCCGGCGCCATGCTGTCCTGGCAATTAACCGCCGAAGTCGGCAAAACCCTTGCGCGTTTGCTGCGCGGGCAGGGTTCGAAGGACGACTTTGCCGGCCCGCTGCAGATCATGAAACTCTCCGGCGATTTCGCGCGCCAGGGCTTTGCCAAGCTCATGGAGTTCATCGCGATTTTGAGCATGCAGCTCGGCTTGTTGAATATTTTGCCGATCCCGGTGCTGGATGGCGGCCATCTGGTCTTCTTGGGATTGGAAGCGATCATGCGCCGGCCCGTTTCCGTCAATGTGCGCCTGCGCGTGCAACAGGTCGGCATGGCGCTGCTGCTGGCGTTAATGGTGTTCATCCTCATCAACGATTTTCAAAAAATCAAAATTTGGTAGCGAGCATGAAATTCGCGAAACGAATGGGGCGCTTGGGGACGGAAACGGCGTTCGAAGTGCTGGCCAAAGCGCGCAAGCTCGAGGCCGAAGGCAGGAATATCGTGCACCTGGAAATCGGCGAGCCCGATTTCGATACCCCGGCGTTCATCGTGGAAGCCGCGGTGCAGGCGTTGCGCCGTGGCCGCACGCATTATTCTCCTGCGGCCGGTATTCCGGAATTGCGCCGTGCGATTGCGGAGGAGATCAATCGCACGCGCGGCCTGGCGCTCAAGCCGGAAAATGTTGTGATCACCCCCGGCGCGAAACCAATCATGTTTTTTGCGTTGCTGGCTTTGATCGATCCGGACGACGAGGTGATTTATCCCAACCCGGGTTTTCCAATTTATGAATCGGTGATCGAATTTTCGGGCGCACGCGCGATGCCGTTGCCGCTGCAGGAGGAGAAAGGATTCCGTTTCGATATTGCCGACTTGGAGAAATTGATCACAAATCGCACGCGCATGATCGTGATGAACACGCCGCAGAATCCCACCGGCGGCATGCTCACGCGCGAAGACGTGCGCGCCATTGCCGATATTGCCCGCCGCCAAGATCTCTGGATTCTCAGCGACGAGATTTACAAACAGATCATTTATGAAGGCGAGCATGCCAGCATTCTTTCCGAGCCCGATATTTTGGAGCGCACCATTTTGCTCGACGGTTTTTCGAAAACCTATGCCATGACCGGCTGGCGCTTGGGCTACGGCGTGATGCCCGAGTCTTTGGCCAAGCATGCCGAACGCTTGATGATCAACAGCAACAGTTGCACGGCGACGTTTGTGCAGGATGCCGGCGTGGCGGCGCTGCAAGGGCCAAGCGGCGAAGTCGAAAATTTTATCAAAGAATTTCGCCGCCGCCGCGATTTGATGGTCGCAGGCTTGAATGATATTAAAGGAGTGAGTTGCATCACTCCCGGCGGCGCGTTTTACTGTTTTGCCAATGTGAAAAAACTGGCGTGGGATTGCAAAAAACTTTCCGATTATTTGCTGACGGAAGCGGGCGTGGCCGTGCTTTCCGGCACCGCGTTTGGAAAATTCGGCGAAGGGTACATTCGCTTGAGTTATGCCACTTCGCCGGAAAATATCCGCGAAGGTCTGCGCCGCATGAAGAAAGCGATCGCAACGCTGCCGCAACAACGCGAGCAATGCTTTGTTCGCGATTAACGGCGGGTAAGTTTAATCAAGCAAAGATGAGAAGTTGAGCTTGCTTTGAAAATTTACAATACCTAAGATCGGGAGGATAAAAGCGTGGCGCCGCCGATTGTCGATCGCTTGTTGAAGGATATGACTGAATATCATCCCGAGCCATTCTTGTGGTTGCTTTTTCCCAAAGCAAAGTTTAAAATTCTGAGCACGCGGCTCGACCAAGAGTTGGCTGTGAAAACCCGATTGCCGGATCGTATAATCCTGCTCAAGACGGCGACGGGAAAGTGTTTGGTGCATTTTGAGTTTCAACTGCGCTACAATCGAAAAATTGCCGAACGGCTGTTTATTTATGCAGGCGCGTTAACGGCAAAATATCAAATGCCGGTGGCCTCTGTTCTTTTTTTGATCAAGCCGAGCAAAGCGATTGCCGTAAATGGCGTGTACCGGGCGGAGCTTTTTGGCGAAACCATTAATGAATTCCGCTTCCCGGTTATTCATGTGTGGAAGTTAAAAGATGCAATTTTGTCCGGCCATGAAGACTATCGTATTTTCACTCCGCTGTTGCTGGAAATAGAACCGAAACCGGATGCCGCCCTACTGCGCAAAGTACGAGATTTAATCAATCTGGAATCGGACCCTCGAACCCGCGCGGAGCTTGTTGACTTAACTCTTCCCATCGCCAGCAGACATTTCGGCTTGGGAGTGATTCGAGATATTTTCAAGGAGGTTAATATGACCAACTTTCCCTGGGAAATTATGCCGCAATTTGGCGAGGCCCTACGGACAAAATCCAAAGAGGCTAAAAAACAGGGCTGGGAAGAAGGACTTGAGCAAGGTATTGAGAAGGGCATGGAGAAGGGCATGGAGAAGGGCATGGAGAAGGGCATGGAGAAGGGCATGGAGAAGGGCATGGAGAAGGGCATGGAGAAGGGCATGGAGAAGGGTATGGAGAAGGGCATTGAGAAGGGCATTGAGAAGGGCATTGAGAAGGGTATGGAGAAGGGGGGAATTCTTGGCATGCAAGAAATGCTGATCGAAATGCTCAATATACGATTTGGCAAATTGCCCGGTAGAACCATTCGCGCCATACATTCGATTCAAGGCGTTCGTCCATTGAAGGCCATTGCGCGGAAATCGTTGCAAGCCGAATCATTAACAGAAGTGCAAAAGCTCTTGTCGGTCCATCGGGCCAAAGCCAATGGTAAGCACCATTCAGCCTCGGCACGCTGATAATTTGCAAGGGAGCACCTCCCCAAATGCACAATGAAAAAGTCGGCGCTTCCTCCAAGCGCACAGCTTTGTACGACACCCACGCCGCTCTCGGCGCGAAAATCGTTGAGTTTGGCGGCTTTCTCATGCCCGTGCAATATCGCGGCATCATCGAAGAACATCACAAAGTGCGCAGCGCCGTGGGCATATTCGACGTTTCGCACATGGGCGAATTTGAATTTCGCGGCACGGGTGCGCCGGCGTTTTTGCAGCGTATGACGATTAACGACGTTTCCAAATTGGAAGTGGGTCAGGCGCAATATTCAGCGATGTGCTATCCCGAGGGCGGTATCGTCGATGATTTAATCTTGTATCGTTTGCCCGACCGCTATATGATGGTCATGAACGCCTCCAATTTACAAAAAGATTGGGAATGGCTCAAACAACATGCCGAAGCCGGCGTGGACATGCACGACGCCAGTGCTGCCACCGGTTTGCTGGCAGTGCAGGGCCGCCATGCCGAAGCGACGCTGCAAAAATTGACGCGGGCAAATTTGACTGAGCTTCAATATTATCGCTTCGCGCAAGCCGAGCTGACGGGTGTGCCTGCTTTGATTGCGCGCACCGGTTACACGGGAGAAGACGGTTTTGAAGTGGGGTTTCCCGCTGAAAATTCGCCAAACTTGTGGGAAGCAATTATGGCAGCGGGGACGGAGTTCGGCATCGAGCCTATCGGTCTGGGCGCGCGCGACACGTTGCGTCTTGAAATGAAATTTTGCTTGTATGGCAACGATATCGATCAAACGACGAATCCTCTCGAAGCCGGCTTGGGCTGGATTACCAAGCTCGACAAAGGCGATTTCATCGGCAAAGCGCCAATCGCGCAAGCCAAAGCCAATGGCGCGCAGCGCAAGCTTATTGGGTTTGAGTTGGAAGGCAAAAACATCGCGCGTCACGGCTTTGCAATTCTTAAAGACGGCGAAAAGATTGGGCATGTGACCAGCGGCAGTTTCTCGCCTTCTTTGCAAAAATCAATCGGCATGGGCTACCTCGCCACGCCGCATAGCGCCGTGGGAACGGAACTCCAAGTTGACGTGCGCGGCCGCCGGGTGAATGCGCGCGTGGTTAAAACGCCATTTTATCAAAGGCCCTATTGAGAGCCGGAGGCGCCAATGGTCACCTCGCAACAAATCGATGAAATTATAAAACGAATCGTTGTCAACGCGCAGCCGGAGAAGATCATCTTATTCGGTTCATATGCTAAGGGTGTACCCCATGCAGCAAGCGATATCGATTTGTTGATCATAAAGGATTCTGCGCTGCCGCGATACAAACGTGGCCGTGAAATCCGAAAACATTTGCGCGGCTTGAAAATACCCATCGATTTGATCGTTTATACGAACGCCGAGATTAAGCGCTGGCGAAAAGTTAAGACCGCTTTCATTAATACGGTTTTGGAAACGGGCCGAGTTTTATATGAACGTGCTGCATGAACTCATATCCGAATGGATTCGTAAAGCAGACCACGATCTAGGGATGGCCGAGTTGGCGCTGCAATACAAACCGGGATATACGGATGCCATCTGTTTTCACAGCCAACAAGCTGTTGAAAAGTATCTGAAGGCATATTTAACAGTCTTGCAAATAAAGTTCGAAAAATCGCATAATCTGGTTTATCTGTTGGATTTGATTCACGAACAAGAAGTTGTTGCCGACGAATTATATGATCTGCTTGAACGTTTGGAAGATTATGCCGTTGAAGTTCGTTATCCAGATGAGCGATTTGAGCCTACTTTGGAGGAAGCTAAAGAGGCTTTTGAGATTGCAAATAAACTAAAAGCGTATGTTTTGGATAAAATCGCTGACAGCAATCCCTGACTACGATGACTCAAAAAGTTAGGGAAGTTGTCAGTCCGGACGGAGTGCAGGAAATGGCTGAAAAACGCGCGCGCATGAACCAGCATCAACGCGTGGAAATTTTGGGCATCTTGCTGATGACGCTGGGCATACTCGTGCTGGTGAGCTTGATTTCATACGAGCCGGTGGAAGATCCTCAAGGCATGCAATTTCTCAAAGTGCGCAATGCCATGGGCGTGGCCGGCGCGTATATTTCGCATTGGATCATCAAAATCCTTTTGGGATATCCCGGCATCGTCGCGCCTTTTTTGTTGATGGCCTGGGGCTGGAATTATTTTCGCGGCGGACCGCGTGAAAAAATGACGCGCGTCACTTACTATGTTTTAGTGAGCGCGCTTTATCTGGCGACCTTCCTGGGTTTGCCCCATGCGATGGATCCCGGCACGCAATTGAGCGGCTACACTTATTCCGGATTGCTTGGCGGTTTTATCGCATACCATCTTCATCTGGTCTTCGGCACGATCGGCAGCGTCATCGTTCTGGTGGCTGCGGGCGCCGTCTTGTTTGTGGTGACGATGGGATTGAGCTTGAGTGAAGCTTATTACAAAGCTGCGGATTGGCTGTCACATTTCGGCGAGCGTTTTGCATCCTGGAAAGAATCCGCGTGGGAATGGCGTCCCGGCTTGCCGGAAAAAGTTGCGGCCAAATCCACCGGCCGACGCGTAATTGCAGACGATGAATTCGAAGAAGCTCCAAGCAAGCCCGAACCGGTTGCGGCGCCGGTTGAGCCAACGTGGAGAAGATTGGCAAGATTGCGCGAAGGCGTTGAACCGCCTCCGGTGGGCGCCATTACGACTTCCTCTACGGGCATGCCTCTGCGTCCGCCATTGGTGGTGGGTGAGACCAATGCTGCTGCGATTGCGTTAAATAAAAAAAGCTTGCCGGAGGCCGACGAGAATGGGCCATTGCCGATAAAGGCTGGCGGGCTCGACCGCTATGTTTTCCCGCCGCTCGATCTTTTGCATGTCACGCATGAGGAAGAAAAGAATCAATCAAAGGAAGAACTGCTGATGAACAAGCGCACGCTGGAAGAACGCCTGGCCGAGTTCGACGTCTCCGGCGAAGTGCGTGAGATCAATCCTGGCCCGGTGATTACACGTTATGAATTTGAACCTGCGCCGGGCATCAAAGTGAGCCGCATTACCGCGCTTGCCGATGATCTGGCCTTGGCCATGCGCGCCAAACGCATTCGCATCGTTGCGCCCATTCCCGGCAAAGCTGCGGTCGGCGTCGAGCTGCCGAACCCCGAGCCGCAAACGGTTTATCTGCGCCATTTGTTGGAATCGGAGGAGTTTCGCAGCTCCACTTCGCCGTTGACGATTGCGCTGGGCAAAACGATTTCCGGCAAGCCTTATGTCACTTCCCTCGAAAGAATGCCGCACATGCTGATCGCCGGCGCAACCGGCTCGGGCAAAAGCGTTTGTCTCAACACCATCATTGCCAGCATACTTTACAAAGCCCATCCCAAAGAAGTGCAATTCGTCATGGTCGATCCCAAGCGGCTCGAGCTCACCAGCTATCGCATGCTGCGCAAGCATCATTTGAGCTATCGCGAAGATTTGAATGAAGAGGTCGTCACCTCGCCGCAAAACGCGCTCGCGGTGTTGCGCAGCTTGGAATGGGAAATGGAAAATCGCTATAATCTGTTGGCAGGCGTGGGCGTGCGCAACATTGCCGAATACAACCTCCGCGTGCGTGAAGGCAAAATTGCCGCGCCCGAAAACGGAAACGAAGAAAGCCGCGATCCCAAGCCGCTGCCGTATATCGTCCTGGTGATCGACGAGCTGGCGGACCTCATGCTCACCGCCGCCAAAGAAGTGGAAGAGCCGATCGCGCGCCTCACGCAACTGGCGCGCGCCATCGGCATCCATCTCGTCGTGGCCACGCAGCGCCCGTCGGTCGACGTCATCACCGGCGTGATCAAGGCCAACTTTCCCGCGCGCATGGCGTTTCAAGTTGCTTCGAAAATCGACTCGCGCACGATTTTGGACATGAACGGCGCGGAGAAATTGCTGGGCAACGGCGATATGTTGTTCCTGCCCCCGGGCAGCCCGGAGCCGGTGCGCATTCACGGCGCTTATGCTTCTTCGGATGACATCGAGCGCGCGATCGAGCACATTCGCAATCAACCGTTTTATGAAAAAGAATTGCTGCCCGTGCGTGAAGAAGAAAGAGAGGACGACGGGTTTGGCCCGGCCGCCGATGGCCGCCGCGATGAGTTGTTCAACGAAGCTTTGAAGTTGGTCGTGCGGCATCAGCAAGGCTCGATTTCCTTGCTGCAACGCCGCTTGAAAATCGGTTACTCGCGCGCCGCGCGCTTGATTGATGAATTGGAAGCCGCCGGCGTTGTCGGCGGCTTCGACGGCAGCAAAGCGCGCGAAGTATTGGTAGATGAAACGTATTTAGAACAGATGGGATTGAACTGATGAAATTTTTCTCCTCTTTTAATACCGCAAACCGCCCGCGTCATCATGTTGCAACGGCAACGTTGATCTTGCTTTTTGCTTTTTGCTTTATGTCTTTTGCTCTTTGTTCTTTGCTCTATGCGCAAGAGGACGCCGGCAAAATTATGTCGAAAGTCCGCGCGACCTATGAAAACTTGCAGTCGCTCACGGCCGATTTTGAGAAGGATTACACTTGGGCCTTGGCCGGCGAAACGCAAACGCTGGCGGGCAAGTTGTATCTTAAAAAAGGCGATCGTTATCGCATCGAAACCGAGCTGCAAACCATCGTGACCGACGGCAAAACCGTGTGGACCTATTCACCGGAAAAGTCGCAAGTGTTTGTCGATCGCCTCGAAAAATCCGAGGAAAACCCGTTGCCGCGCGATTTGCTGGTGAAATACACCAACGAATTCAAACCCAAATATTTGCGCAGCGAAACGCGAAATGGCCGGGAGTGCCACGTGGTGCAGCTCGACGCGCGCAATGAAGACGCGTTCGCGCGCAGCGTCACGGTTTGGGTGGATAAAAAGAATTTCGTGGCCGTGCAAATTGAGCAGCGCGATTTGACCGACAACCTCACCACCTATCGCCTGAAAAATTTCGCCCTCAACCCGCCGGTCAACGATCAGCTTTTCACGTTTGCGATCCCGGATAATATCGAAGTGATTGATTGGCGGTGAGCTTTGACTATTGTTGCTTCTGTCCCCTCCTGTAACAAAAATCGTATCATAAATTGCAAATTTGAAATCATCCGATCGGCGCTGGGTTTTGGTCCCGAAAAAAGCGCCAGACCCACCGCGCAAATCAAATCACAGCCACGTTACATTTTTGACGAGACGGTTTTTTCCTGCATTCTCGTTTTTCCCTCCTGACATTTTTCGCCATTTTTTCCCTCTTGCCGCTATAATAACGTCGATAAATTTGTGTGGCATCCGCACTGGGCGTGGGCATGGCAACGGGCATGATATTTGAAAAGCCCGAACACGATGCAAACGCATAAGGCCGGAGTCGAATGAAGAGTTACATGGAATCGTAACTTGCGTTTGACGCGCCTCTTTCAAGGATGAAAAAGGCCCCACGAACCTTCGGTTTTCGCCGTGCCCGGCTCAATGGCCGGCCGAAGGCGAGCCGAAAAATTTCTATGGGTGATATGATGCAACGTGTTATCCTGCGAGCAGTGCTGCTGCTCCTCCCCGCCGTAGTGTCCTCCTACGTTTCTGCTTTCGCCCAGGAAACCGAGCCTCGCGACGAGCAGCCCGGCGGCCCGGCTTCGTATCGCGGCGCACAATACTTTTTGGGCGCGGCCGACGAATTGATCATGCGCGTCAACATTTGGGGATTCGTGCGCAAGCCCGGCCAATACATGGTGCCCACCGATACCGATTTGATTTCTTTGATGTCATTTGCCGGCGGCCCCATCGAGCAAGCCAAAATCAAATCCATAAAAATCGTGCGCACCAATCCCTCGGAAGTGAATACCGCCAAAGCCGCAAACGGCACTAACGCTAGTGAACAGCATGGCAAACCCGTGGTGCTCGCGAATGGTTCGGCCCCGGCTAACCAGGAAGCCGCGCAGCGCGTACTGCAAGTGAACGTCAAAAATTATTTGGATACGGGCAAGCCGGAACTCATTCCACCCTTGATGCCGGGCGATACCATCATCGTCGAAGGCACGGCGCTCAATACCGTCAACAAAATTTTGGATTTCGCTTCAAAGATTGCCGTCATTGGCCAGGTCTATTTTTGGATTAGCGTGGCCAAGCGCAATTAACCGGCGCGGCGCCTCCTGCAAATCTTGGCTGATCGCGAAGCCGCATTTTGGCTGCTGCCTGAAGGCCTCGTCTTCATCATCACACTCGCAACGACAAGTTGCGCGCCGCGCCGCATGCGCCCGGCGCGAGCTCGAGATGCAACCGATATAGGACGTATTATGGAAGAATTGAACGAGCGGCAAACCTCATTCAACGACTATCTGCGGGTTTTTTATCGCGGCCGTTGGGTGATCAGCGCGTCTTTTTTGATCGTCATGGCGATTACAGCATACATTACTTTCACCACCGAACCGGAATTTGAAGCTTCGGCCAAGCTCATGATCGAAGACAAAGGCGTCGAGCACACGCTGTTCGACATCGGCGGCTTCATGAACAAAGAGACCATGATCAACAATCAGGTGGAGATTTTGAACAGCCGCAGCCTGGCCGAAACCGTGGTCAATCGCATGCAAGCCTCGGAATTTGCGGATCAACTGGAAATTCTCAACCGCAAACCGGCGGGCACCGGCAATGTGCTGGCTAGCGTCGGCAAATGGCTGTTGGGCTTGTTCGGCAAAGAATCTTCCGAAGAAGATGAAGTAACTTTCGACGATCTCGTGGATAATTTACGCGAGCGGCTGAGCATCACGCCGATTCGCGATACCGATATGATCGAAATTCGCGTGAGCGCGGCTTCGCCGGAAGAGGCGATGTTTATCACCAACGCGCTGGCGAACGCCTATAGCGAGCGCAACCGTTTGAACAGCCAGGAAGAAATCCGGCAAGTCAAAAATTTTCTCGAGAATCAATTGCGCACGGTGGAAAGCCAGCTCGCCAATTCGGAAGATTCCCTGAAAATTTTCAAACAATCCGAGAGAGTGGCGGCGCTGCCCGATGAAACGCAGGAGTTGATTAAAAAGCTGGCGGAGTTTGAAGGGCTGTATAACGAGGCGCTGACCGAATACCATTCCAATGAGCAGCGGCTGGCCTACATCAACAAACAGCTCGATCTCAATAAACAAAATTTCGATTTGCAAAATATTTCCTCGACTCCATATTTTGAAGGCTTGAAAAAGCAAATCGGAGAGTTTGTCAGCAAGCGCGCGTTGTACGTGGCCAACCTGTTGAGCAAGGGCGTTTATCGCGAAGACGATCCGCAGATTCGCCAATATGACGAGCAAATCGGGATTTTGAACAAACAATTGCGGGAAGAAATTGCCAAACTCGCCAAAACCGAAGTGCTGGATCCCGTCGCGTTAGGCTCAAATCTAGCCATGCGCAAAATTGAAATCGAAGCAAACTTGCAGGCATTGCAGCCCAAGATCGAAGCGTTGAAAGGCGTAGTGGCGCAATACAACCGCGAATTGGAGGGGTTGCCGGAAAAAAGCTTGCAGCTTGCGCGTTTGCAGCGCTCGGCGGTGGTGGATGAAAAAATTTATTTGATGATGAAGGAAAAATTCACCGAGACCCGCATCACCGAAGTGGGGCAGTTGGGCCAGGTGCGCATCATCGATTCCGCGCGTGCCCCCAAAATTCCCATCCGGCCTAAAACCAAGTTGAACCTCATTTTGGGCGCGTTGATCGGCTTGGGTCTGGGTTTCGCGCTCACGTTTTTGCTGGAATACATCGACAACACCGTGCGCGCGATCGAAGACATTGAAAAAATCGGCATGACGGTGCTCGGCTCGATTCCGGTGATCACGCGGGAAGAAGCGATCAAGCGGTTCAAAATGGCCACAAACGGCGTGAACGGCAAGGCCAGCAATTTGGATTCCGAAGAAGCCCAAGCCATGGCCGCGCGCTTAATCACGCACTTTGCGCCGAAATCGCCGATCTCCGAAGCCTACCGCACGTTTCGCACCAATCTGCAATACACCAAACTGGATCGCGATCTCAAAGCATTGTTAGTTACAAGCCCCGGCCCCGGCGAAGGCAAATCCACTTCGGTTTCCAACCTGGCCATTACCATGGCGCAGATGGGCAGCCGGGTGTTGTTGATCGATTCGGATTTGCGGCGGCCGGTATTGCATTCGATCTTTAAAGTTGACCGGCGCGTCGGCCTTTCCAACGTGCTCGTCGGCCGCGCCACGATCGAAGAAGCGGTGCAAAAGACCGACATTGAAAATTTATTTGTCATGCCCTGCGGCACTTTGCCGCCGAATCCTTCCGAGTTGCTGGCCTCGAACGCAATGACGCGCACGCTGGAAGAGATGAAAGCGAGGTACGACATGGTGTTGTTCGACAGCCCGCCGATCATCGCCGTGACCGACGCCGCGGTGTTGAGCTCGCGCTTGGACGGCGTGATTTTAGTGGTTAAAGCCGGCCAAACCGATCGTGAAGCGGCATATCGCGCTTATTCATTGTTGAAAAACGTCAACGCGCGCATTCTCGGCGCGCTGCTCAACGGCGTGCAGATCGAAAGCATGTACGGCAGTTATTATTATTACTATCACTACTATTACTACGGCAAGGATGGCGATAAAAAGCGCAAGGGCAAGAGCAAGGGCCGTTCTACCGTTGCGGCATCGTGATGATGCTCTCCGCCACTTGTCATTCACGAGGAATCTTTTTAAGCATGAGGGATTGACTTGAATTTGAAAAAGATTCCTCCTGAGATAGGAAAAAGGCTGTGAAAGCATTATTTCGAACACAGCCGTCATGTTATTTCTCATTTCAACTGAGATCGCAGAATGCTAAAAGACGTGATCACGATTGTATCCGGTTTGCCGCGCTCCGGCACTTCGATGATGATGAAAATGCTCGAGGCCGGCGGCTTGCCGGCGCTGACTGACAATTTGCGCACGGCGGATGAAGACAATCCCAAAGGCTATTATGAATTTGAGCGCGTCAAACAAATTAAAACGGACAAAGCCTGGTTGCCGGAGGCCAAAGGCAAAGTTGTAAAAATGATCTCGGAGCTATTGCAACATTTGCCGCCGGATTATCAATATCGCGTGGTCTTCATGCGCCGCAAGCTGGAAGAAACTCTGGCCTCGCAAAAGCAAATGCTGGTTCGCCGCGGCGAGCCCGCCGAGGTGATTAGCGATGAAAAATTAGCCGAGCTGTTTCGCAAACATTTGCTGCGGCTCGAAGCCTGGCTTGCAGCGCAGCAGAATTTCAAAATTCTTGAGCTGCCATACAACGAGATCATGTCTCATCCACGCCCACAGGCGGAAAAGATCAATGCTTTTTTATTCGGCGCCCTGGACGTGGATAAAATGGTTGCAATCGTCGACCCGGCGCTTTATCGGCAGAAGAAGTAAGCAAGTTTGCGACGGCCATGAACAGTGAATTTTTGCACCAACCCTGCTTGTGGGTCGTGGGTTATCCGCGCAGCGGCAACACTTGGATCAATTATCTCTGTTCCTATTGTTTGAATTTGCCGTATTGCGATTTCGATGCGCTTGACCGCCCGCCTCAAAAAGAGTGGGTGCGCGAGGCCGTAGCCGGCAAGAACGCCTGGCAAGCGCCCCCGGGTTTTGCCGCCGTCGTGAAGACGCATCGTTTGCCGCCGCAAGTTCCTCATCGCAATGGCGGCGTGATTTATCTGCAGCGCGATCCGCGCGACGTGTTTGTGAGCCAGCATCATTTTTTGCAGCATCAAGCGCGGCGCGGTCCCAAGCGATTTTGGTATCAGCTTCTCGGCATCAAAGGCAAGAACGCGCAGATGCGCTGGTTTGTGCAACAATGGCAGCGGCATGTGCTGGCGTGGAAGCCGTTCGTGCGCAGTGTGATTCAATATGAAAAAATACGGCGGGAAGGCGCGCCTTATTTTGTGCACAGCTTGCAAAAGGCAGGTTTTGAAGTCTCGCACGAGCGCGCGCGGCAAGCCATGGAGTTTTTCGCCTTCGATAAAATGTCGGAAGGCCGCAAAGCCGGTGAGGGGGATGCCAAAAGTTTTTTTCGCCGCGGCGTTGTGGGTGATCATCGCAATCATTTATCCGAGGCCGAGCATCAACTTTTCGCGCCGGCGTTAATGATCGCAGAAATGTTATAGAAAGGTTTTACCGCATGACATCTGAAAAAGGCTGTGCGCTTTGGTTTACCGGCCTTTCCGGCGCCGGCAAATCGACGATTACGGAAGAATTGGTTCCGATGCTGCGCAGCCGCGGCCGCAAAGTGGAAGTTCTGGACGGCGACGTGGTGCGTACGAATTTGAGCAAAGGCTTGGGATTCTCCAAGGAAGATCGTGACACCAACATTCGCCGCATCGGTTTTGTTTGCCATCTGCTCGCGCGCAACGGCACGATTGCCATTGCTGCGGCCATTTCGCCGTATCGCGCCGTGCGCAATGAGATGCGCGCGTTGATTGAAAATTTTGTCGAAGTGCATGTCGATGCTTCTGTGGAAGCCTGCATGGCACGCGATGTGAAGGGGCTTTATAAAAAAGCTTTGACCGGCGAGATCAAGGAATTTACCGGCGTGAGCTCTCCGTATGAGCCGCCGGAAAACCCCGAAGTGATTTGCGAGACTGAGAAAGAAACGCAGCAAGAATCTGCTGCCAAAATTATACGCGCGTTGGAGCGGCTCGGTTACTTGCTGCCGGAAAATTCCATTGGCCAAGACGAATTAGCTTCAGATGAAAAAGCGCTGTTGCAGCAACGCTTGCAAGATTTGGGTTATTTATGAGCGCGTTAAATTTGCCCGGTGCGATTGCTTCCGGGCCTCGCACCCGGCCAAATTTGGCCGCACGCTTGCGCCGGCGATTGCGCCGCACCTTGAGCGCGCAACGCGTGTTCGTAACGCCGAATCCGCAGTGGCGCACGGAAACGCCGATTTTTATCATCGGAGTGCATCGTTCCGGCACGACATTGCTGCGCTTAGTGTTAGATAGCCATTCGCGCATCGCGGTGCCGCGCGAATCCGTATTTCTGCTTCCGCTCAGTGAAATTCTGCGAGAGGAATCTGCACTGCAAGGTTTGAGCGCGCTGGGCTTTGAATCCGAACATGTGTTCGTAAAGCTGCGCGAATTTAGCGATTACTTTTTTGATGCCTATGCCGCGGCGCGCGGCAAGCCGCGTTGGGCCGATAAAAGCCCGCATTATGTCGAATGCCTCGATTTCATCGAAAAGCTGTATGGACCGCAATGCAAATATCTTTTTATTTATCGCCACGGCCTGGACGTCGCGCATTCCATTGCGCCGCGCCAGATCAGATTGGCGAAGCAACACCAAGAAGCTTGCGGAGATCTGCATGTGGGCGCGGCACGTTATTGGGCGCGGCAATGCCAGAAAATGATCGCTTTCGAACAGCAGCGGCATCGTGCGCGCGTTTTCAGCCTGCGTTATGAAGAATTCGTGCAATCTCCTGAGACGGTGGCGCGCAAGATTTTCGAATTTCTCGGCGAGCCTTGGGAAACGCAGGTGCTGGAATATTACAAGCAACAACATGATGTCGGCGGCTTGGAAGATGCCATTGCTTCCGGCAGCAGATGTTTTCAGCCGAGCATGCAAAATTATTTGAAGCTGCCGGCGGAGCTGGTGCAACGCATGAAAGCCGAAGCGAGTGAAATGTTGCAAAGATTGGGATATGAGGCTTAGTTTTATGCAAAACATGCAGCATGGTCAATTTTTTAAAAAATAAAAAATCCGGAAAAAATTTTGTCATCTCGATTGACGGTGTCCCCTATGATTTCATGAAAGCGCACATCGCGCAGGGGCGTTTTTCCAATTTCAAAAAGCTGGTGGAGAGCGGCTCGTTTCGCCGCATGAATTCGGTGCAGCCCTGCATTTCTTCAGTAGCTTGGTCGAGCTACATGACCGGCAAAAATCCGGCGAAGCACAACATCTTCGGCTTTGTCGATAAAAAGCCGGGCAGCTACGAGGTGTTTGTGCCCACTTCGAACGACATGAAAAGCGATACGATTTGGGAAATCATGAGCCGCGCCCGCAAGCGCGTGTTCGTGATGAACGTGCCGGTCACGTATCCACCGCGCAAAGTCAACGGCATCATGGTGGGGTGTTTTCTCTGCACGCAGATTGAAAAAGTCGCATATCCCGCGCACGTGTCGCAGGAATTGAAGCAGATGGGCTACAAGATCGATGCCGAAGCCGCCATCGCGCGCCAAAATCTCGACGAGTTTCTGGAAGAATGCAACGCGGCATTGACCAAGCGTGTGGAAGCAATGTTCCACTACATGGCGAAAGGACCGTGGGATTTTTTTCAATGCCACATTATGGAAACGGATCGTATAAATCACTTTTTCTGGGAACATATGGAAAAAAACGATCCGAAGTATGTCAAAGCTTTTTATGATTTTTATGTGCGCGTCGATGGCGTGTTAGGTGAAGTGGACCGCGAAATTGGCCCGGACGCAGATTTGATCGTGCTCTCGGATCACGGCTTTTGCACTATCCAAAAAGAAATTTATTTGAATTGGTATTTGATCGAAGCGAGTCTGTTGAAATTCAAAAAAACGCCGCCGAAAACGCTGGCAGACATGCACCCGGAATCTTTGGGTTACAGTTTGATTCCCGGGCGTGTGTTTGTCAATCTCAAGGGCCGTGAGCCACATGGTTCGGTTTTGCCGGAACACTATGAATCGGCGCGGGAAAAGTTAACGGCTGCTTTTATGGAATTTAAAGAACCCGAAACGAATGCGCCGATTATCCGGCAAGTGCTCAAGCGCGAAGAAATTTATGCCGGACAAAATTTCGAGATGGCTGCGGATCTAATCGCCGTGCCTCATGACGGCTTTGATTTGAAAGGCGATATTCGCAAAGAAACACCCGGCGAAAAAAGCGCGCTGGTGGGCATGCACACCTTCGAAGATTCGCTGCTGTTCATTCGCCATCACGAAATCAAGCGCCCGCACAACGAGCTGTGGATTGGCGATCTGGCGCCGACAATTTTGAAGATGATGAACGTGCCGGCGCCAAATGACATGGATGGAGTGGCGCTGGTTTAGTTCGCGCTCATTCCTAAATGGAATGAGATGATAATGTCATTCTGTAAGAATCTTCCCACGGACCAAGTAAAGATCCTGAATGAACGGTAACTTCGCAATTCGGGAAGATTCCTTCAAATGACAGGCTGTTTGTAATGAATGTGAATAGGAAGTCTGAGCTCTACATCTTTGCATCTACATCAAGGAGATTTCAGGATGAAATTGCTCGTCACCGGCGGCGCCGGATATGTCGGCTCCGTTTTGATTCCGCGGTTGTTGTCTGCCGGCCATCACGTGCGCGTGCTGGATAACTTGATGTACGGCGGACAAACGCTTCTGCCCTTCTTTAGCGAGCGAGGTTTTGAATTTCTCAAGGGGAACATCCTCGAAGAAAACACCGTGCGTCAGGCCATGAAAGGCGTCGATGCCATCGTGCATCTGGCCGCGATCGTGGGTTATCCCGCCTGCAAAAAAAACGAGCAATTGGCGCACGACGTCAATTACATCGGCGCGAAGATCATCGAAAAAAATCGCGACCGCAGCCAATTGCTTCTTTATGCCTCGACCGGCTCCAACTACGGCGCGGTGGTCGGGCAAATCTGCACCGAGGAAACGCCGCTCAATCCGCTCACCATTTACGGCACCACCAAAACGCAGGCCGAACAGCATTTTTTAAATTCGCCCAACACGATTTGCTATCGTTATGCCACGGCTTTCGGGGTGTCGGCACGCATGCGCCTGGATTTGCTCATCAACGATTTTGTTTATCAAGCCGTGAAAACGCGCAACCTGATCGTGTATGAGAAGTCGTTCAAACGCACGTTCATTCATGTGATCGACATGGCGCGCAGCTTTCTGTTTGCGCTGGAAAACGCGGAGCGCATGATCGGGCACGTTTACAACGTCGGCTCGGAAGCGATGAATTACAGCAAAGAAGACGTGGCCAATCTGCTCAAAAAGAAATTCGATTTTTATTTGCATTACGCCGACGTGGGCAAAGATGAGGATCAACGCAATTACGAAGTTTCTTACGCGAAGATCAATGCGCTAGGCTACCAAACGACGGTTTCGATTGAAGACGGCCTCGACGAGCTGATCAAGGCTTATCAAGTGATCGATGTCAAGAATCCCTTTACCAATATTTGAAGCGCCATGACTTTGAAACAATTGGCCCGGGCCTTGCCCGCCTTTCGTATGCGCCGCAATGGCGGCGGCAGCGATTTCAATTCTTACATGACGACTCCCGCATGCCAACAGCGTTTGCACCACGAGCTGGCGGATGTTGCTCGGGCATTTAGTGAGAAATTTTCCCTGGCAAGCCGTGCGATTGCCTTGGAACAAGCGCGCCTTCTGGTCGAAGAGTTTTTCAAAATCTACGCGCAAAAGCCGGTGGCGCACAACGCCGGCGGCTCAGGCTTTCATAATTGTTTTTGGCTGTTTCTTGCCGCCAGAGTTTTGAACCCTGCTGTGATTGTAGAAAGCGGCGTGTGGAAAGGACAGGGTTCGTGGATTTTGCGGCAAGCCTGCCCGCAAGCGGCGATGCATTGTTTCGATCTGAGCCTTAAAAGGTTAGTCTACAAAGATGCGGCGATTCATTATCACGAAATGGATTGGGGGCGTTTTTCTTTTTCCGGCCTCGATCCGGCGAAAAGCTTGTGCTTTTTTGACGATCATGTCAATAATGCCAAGCGTGTGCGTGAAGCCTACGAAAAGGGCTTTCGCACGATGATCTTCGACGATAATGCGCCGGCGCACAAGCTTTACGGCTTCGGCTTGCCGGGCATGCCGACGATCGACATGCTGCTCGATGAGCGCTGCCGGCCTGGCGATCAGATCGAGTGGGTGTGGAAAGGGAAAAAACGCAGCTTTCATTATAAATTGGAAGACGAATACTCTGCCAAGCCGCTCATCAGACAATATGAAGTCTTTCCCGACGTTTCCAGCGTGGCGCGCTACGGCAGCCATTCATTTTTGAGCTTCGTCAAATTAGTGGATTAAAAAACGGAAGAACGCCATGAGTTTTTGGCAAAACAAACGCGTGTTAGTGACCGGCGGCGCCGGATTTTTGGGCAGCCATATCGTCGCTCGTTTAAAAACCGAGGGCTGCGAGTTTATCGTGCCTCGCAAGCAACAGTTTGATTTCACCGTGCTGGAAGCCGCGGAAAAATGCTGCGCGATTTTCAAGCCGGAAATCGTGATTCATTGCGCGGCATATTATGGCGGCATTTGGATCAACCAGCTTTATCCCGCGCGTATTTATTACGAAAATTTGGTGATGGGCGCGAATCTCATGGAAGCGGCGCGCCAGCACGGCGTTGAAAAAGTCGTGCAAATCGGCACGGCCTGCTCCTATCCCGGCTATTTGGAAAACGAGTTGGCGGAAAAAGATTTGTGGAACGGACTGCCGCATGAAACCGTGGTGAATTACGGCATGACGAAAAAGATCATGAGCGTGCAAGGCGCGGCTTATAAAAAGCAATACGGCTTGCACAGCATTCATCTCATTCTCACCAATCTTTACGGCCCGCGCGACACGTTTCATCCCGATCGCTCCCACGTCGCCGCCGCGTTGATTCGAAAGTTCGTTGAAGCCAAAATACGCAACGCTGCGACCGTCGAAGTGTGGGGCACGGGCAAGCCCATCCGTGAATTTTTGTACGTGGACGATTGCGCCGAAGCGATCTTGTTGGCCGCGGAAAAGTATGACGAGCTCGAACCCATGAACCTCGGCACCGGCGTGGGCACCAGCATTCGCGAATTGGCGGAGGCCATTCAAAAAGCCAGCGGCTACCGCGGCGAGATTCGCTGGAACACGGAAAAGCCCGACGGCCAATTCAAAAAAGTTTTGGCCATCGAGAAAATGAAAAAACATCTGTATTGGCACCCGCCCACGCCTTTGCGCGAGGGCTTAAAAAAAACCATTGCATGGTATGAGGCGAATAAAGCCGAAGCCGATGCGCGATTGTAAACGAATTTAGCCATACGCGCATGACGATTTCGCCGGGGCACACTGCTGCCCAAAAAACGCCGAACGCCAATGGCCGCATGAAAACAGCAACGATGGCCAAAAGCAGCAGCATGGTTTTTCTCGGCACGATCGTAGGCCGCGCCCTGAATTTTGCCGCGCAAGTTTTGTTGTCGAATACTTTGGGCCTCGCCGCTTTTGGCGCGTTCACGCTCGGGCAATCGCTGTTGAGTTTTTTGACTTCGTTCAGCCAGGCCGGTTTACATCAGGCCACCACACGTTATTTGGCCATGGGCCGGGCGAATAATCAACCGGGCGTGATTCGCGGCGTGATGCGTTTTGCCGCGCCGCGTGTGATCTTGACATCGCTCGCGCTGGGATTGGGTCTGGTCGTTTTTCGCGAGCCGATTGCCGCATGGCTTTTCCGCAAGCCGGAAATCGCGCCAGTTTTGTTTTGGGTAGGAATCATTTTGCCTTTTCTTTGTGTGATGAACTGGCTGGGTTTTGCCCTGCGCGGTTTTCGGGCTGTGAAAGCCGAAGCCGTGCTCAAAGACGTGGTGCATCCGGTTCTTTTTATCGTGCTTTGTTTTTGTGCCTTAGCTTTTAGCACGCTGTCTTTGCAGGCCACATGGTGGGCGTTTTTGGCAAGCACAGCCCTAGCCATGCTCTACGGCGGCGTGCGCATTTACCGCCACGTGCGAGCCACCCCGCGCGCAAAAAAGAACGGCAGTCTCGGCAAGGAAATCCGGCGTTTTGCTTTGCCGATTTGGGTCAATCGCTTGTTCGTTGCCCTGATGAGCCAGAGCGACCGTCTTTTAATCGGCGCATTCAGCAGCATTGCGCAAGTCGGCATGTATCACGCCGCTTATCGCCTGGCGATGTTTCAAACCATGGCCATGACTTCTTTTGTGCCGATGTTCAGCACGGCCATTGCCGAAGCGTTTGCGCGCGACGAGCGCCAGAACATCGTGCACTATTATCGCATGGTCGTGCGCTGGTCGTTGTTGGTCACGTTGCCCGTTTGTTTGATCTGCGTATCGTTTGCGGCCGAGCTGTTACAGCTCTTTGGAAAAGAATTTCAAGCCGGAGTCCCAATTTTGATGTTGGTGACCGCCGCTTCTTTTGTCGATGCCGCGGTCGGCCCGGCCGGACAAATTTTGCAAATGATCGGGCGCGAGCGCTCGGGCTTGGCGCTCGTGATGGTTGCAGCCATTCTTTCCGTAGGAATGAATTTGCTTCTCATTCCCACATGGGGCGCAATCGGCGCGGCGATGGGGACCACGATTGGAATCATGGTTTTGAATTTCGGCAGAGTGATCGCTTTGCGCCGTTTTCTCGGCGTGTTTCCTTATACGTGGTTGACCGTGAGATTGCTTCTCATCGGTTTGATTGCCGCGACGCTGGCATGGCTGGCAACACCTTTGGGGATTGCGATCAAAGCGATAGTTTTATTCGGTGTGTTGGGAGTGGGGAAGATGTTGTGGGGGTTGGAGAAAGAAGATCGCGAGATGTTTGGGCGGCTGAAATCCAAATTGTTAAAAAGGTAAGAGCTTGGCCGTTTGAAGTTGAATCGCCCTGCCACTGTCATTCTGGAAGAATCTTTTTAAGCATCTAGTAAAATGTCCAAATGAAGAGCATACTAGTGCCGAAAAAGATTCTTCCAGAATGACATGATGACTTCAGGCGGCTAAATTCATACGATTTTCAAACTTGTTCCATAAGTTATGAATGATTGCCGCAACACCAGTAGGATTTTCTGCCTCGGCCTCGATGGCGGCACATGGGCGGTGCTGCGTCCTTTGATGGAAACCGGGCACATGCCGCAGCTTACGGCGCTCGCCCAGAGCGGGTGCAGCGGTGTGTTGCATTCCACCATTCCGCCGATTACGCCGGCGGCGTGGAGCACTTTCATGACCGGGTGCAATCCCGGCAAACATGGCATATTCGATTTTCAAGGCTACGATCGCACCGCGCGCAAAGCGTTTTATGTGAACGCCACTTCGTTGCGCGCGCCTACGCTGTGGGAAATTTTGAGCCGGCAGGGCAAACGCGTGGCCGTGGTAGATTTGCCGGTAACCTATCCGCCACCGGCGATCAACGGTGTGGTGATCAGCGGCTTGATGACGCCGAGCCGCGAAACGATTTTCACCCACCCGGCCGGTTTGTTGCAGGAAGTGGAGCAGCATCTGGGCTATGAATGGCCGCTGTTGAAGGATGAAGATGAAACCGGCCGGGCGCACAAAAATTTTGAAGCTTTTCTGCAAACGATGCGGCGCTTTCTCGACAGCCGCACGCAGGCGATGAGGTACGTGCTGCAAAAAGAAAAATTGGATTTCGCCTTTTTGCAATTGCAATGCGTGGATTTTTTGCAGCATCCCTTTTGGAAGTATTTGGAACCGGAGCATCCCGCTTTTGATAAAAACCGGTATGCAGAAACGATCCGGCAATTTTTTGCGCCTTTGGATGAAGCTTTGGGAAAATTGTTTGCCGCAGCCAGGGCCGGTTTGGGCGAAGAGGTTTTGATCGCCATTTTCTCCGATCACGGTTTTCAGCGCCACGGCAAGCGTGCGGAATTGAATCATTGGCTGCATGCGCACGGCTTTCTCGAGCCGCCGCCTCGCAGAAACGCCTCGTGGGCGCGCTGGGCCGAGCTGATTCGCAAGCTGGATATGTTGAAATTGCGCAGCAAGCTGCTGGGTAAATCGCAGCGTCAGGCTTTGAGCAACACGCTGCAAACGCAGCGCATAGATTATGAACGCTCCCGCTTTTACAGCATCAGCTCATTTTGGGGTTATGTTTATTCCGGCGAGCGCGCGAGCACGCAAGATTTTGCCGCATTGGAACAACAGCTTCTTTCCTGGCGCGATCCGGATAACGGCCAGCCCGTCGTACGGCGCGTATATCGGCAGCAGGAATGCTATTCCGGCGCCGCGCTCGAACGCTTGCCCGAAATTATCGTCGAGCCCATGCCGGGATATACCTTCGCTTCCAAAACTTATTTTAATAAGGCTGCTCTGCTCACGCCGGTTGAGAGTGATGATTTTCACACCGGCACGCATGCGAGCGAAGGCATTTATGTTTTGGCCGGCCCGGCAATCGCCGCATCGGAATTATGGCATGGTACGGAAGCGCATTTGCAGGATATGATGCCGTCTTTATTGCACGCCATGGGCCTGCCCGTGCCCGCGCATTGCGACGGCAATGTGCATACGGAATGGTTTGAATCCGGGATGAGAGAAATTTTTTCAGACGGCATGGATTTCGAGCTGCAGCAAGAAATTCAGCTTTCCGAGCGCGAACAAAATGAAATCGAGCGCCGTTTGCAAATGTTGGGATATGTTTGAGTCGCTGGTTAAAAGATTGCCGATCGGACAAAACCAAATTTAATGAAAGTTTAGCCGCTTGAAGTTGAATCCCCTAGCACTGTCATTTGGAAGAATCTTTTTCAGCACTGGGAATACTTCGCATTTGGACATTTTACTAAATGCTTAAAAAGATTCTTCCAGAGATGACATGATGACTTCAGGCGGCTAAATTCTTACCAAATTTAAATGCAATAGGAGTAAGATCATGCCCACGATGACGCATCTGCTAAAAAGGTATTGCAAAAAGTCGTCACATGCTTGGCGCGCGCTTGCGCTTGTTGCCGGTTGGTGCGCTTGTGCCGATGTTGGCCTCGCGCAAAATCTTAATTATGGATTCGTGCCCACCATCGGCACGAGCAAGAAGGAATTTTCCTTTGCCATTTGGGGCGACCCGCAAGTGGCATATTACGAACCGGGCACGAAGTTCGATAATCCCGAAAACAAAAAAAATTTTGAAACCGTCGTGCCGCGTTTACATCAAGCCGTCCGCATGACCAACCGCCTGAGTCCCGAATTTGTAGTTACCCTGGGCGACAACATTCACAACACGGGTGAATGGGAAAATTTCAAGTTGTTTGTCGATGCGGTCAAGCCTTTGCAGATGCCATTGTATCTGCTCATGGGCAATCACGATCATGTTCCGGCAGCCGATTCGTTTGCGACAAATCCGCTCAAAGACCGCGAGTTTGCCAATTTCGTTTGGGCGCAAAAACAGATCAACGGCTTGGAGCACGTGGTTTATTCGTTTGATGCAGGCGATTGGCATCTCGTGCTGTTCTCGCAGCCCGGCGGCGTCGGATATGGCGTAGATGAGTACATGGATACGCATCCCGAGTTGGTGACCTGGCTCGACGCCGATCTGCGCGCCAATCAAAATCGCCCGACCATGTTTTTCACGCATCATCCTATTTTGCCGGTGGGACGTTTCCGTTTCGATGTTTACGGCCCGGGCGCGGCGAATCGCGGCAAGCTTGCCGACTTGCTCACGCGTTATGGCAACGTCAAATACGCTTTTTTCGGCCACGTGCACAATACCGTCGCCTCAATCTCACTGCTCTCTTGGCGATATAAAGGCGTTGCTTTCATATTGCTGCCGAATGCCTCCAACACGGCGCGACTCGATGATTATTTGGAAAACGCGCGCTCGCCCTATGGCGTGGGCATGGTCAAGTTGAATCAACAAACTTGTGAGTCCATCACTTTTCATACACTCGCCGGGGAAACTTTTGTCATCGATCCCGCAACGTTCGGCGAGTATGATGATTCTTTTTATGGCTATCTCAAGCCGGAATCGGAATTGCCCGCTGCGCCGTTTGTGCGCAACGGAAATTTTGAAGAAAATTTGGCCCCGGCTTGGTTGGGCGAACATTTGCTCGCTTATGCGCAGCCGCCGCAACAGAAACGGGAGGTGCGCTGGGGCGACGGCGCGGCCGGGCAATATCTTTATCTCGCTGCCGCCGGGCAACCGTTAACGGAAGATTCGCGCAGCTACATCACTTCTTCGGTGCGCCAGGTGTTAACCGTTCCGCCGCTGGATAAGTGGCCGGTGCTGCGCTTGCGCTATAAAATTTCTTCGCAAGAGTTGCGCCATCCGGAAGTATGCAACGCCTTCATCGAAATCAGCGCTTATAAAGCCGGAGAAAGAGCGCGGCGCTTCGGCTTGGGATATGGGTTAGGCCGAACCTATTCTTTTTTCGGCTTGCGCGGTTCTTTCGCCAGCCTGGAGCTGAAGCCGGTGTTCGACCAATGGCAGGAACTGGTTATTTATCCGCGCAGCGATCTGGAAAAATATTTTTTGGATAAAGATTGGCAATATGTGCCCATGGATTGCCTGGTGTTGACGCTGGGCGTCTTGAATGAAAATTATTCGCCGGATTCGACGGCAGCACATGTTGGCGTTTCTTTTGATGCCGTGGAATGGTTCACCGTGGATCGCCCCACGCCGCCCACAGTGGGAGTGATGGACGTGCAGCAACCGCTTCCGCGCAAGTTCGTTCTATTTCAAAATTATCCGAATCCTTTCAATCCCAATACCACGTTTTCATTTTTTGCGCCCAGAGACGCGGAAGTTTCGCTGAAAATTTTTGACCTCTCCGGCCGAAGCGTGGCAACGGTGTTCGAAGGCGCCGTGCCGGCGGGCTCGCGCGAAGTCACCTGGCGCGCCGACGGTGCCGTGGCTTCCGGAATTTACTGGGCCGTGTTTCAAGAAAAAGGCTCGCCGCGCCGCAGCAGAACGAAAGTGCTGCTGTTGCGGTGAAAGAAATTGAACCGATAGATGCAAGTGCCATTGAAGAGTTGCCTTTTCTGATGATCAAATCGTAAACTGAATCCAGCACATGAACACCATCAATAAATCGATCACTCTGAGCGTGGCGCTCGCCGTTTGGTCGGGCCTGAATGTTGGAGTATTGTCCGCCCAACAAAACAGCCGCCCAAATTTTTTAGTCATTATCACCGACGATCAACGCTATGATACGATGGATTATATGCCGTTGACAACGGCGCGCATTTTCGAGCAAGGCGCTGCTTTTGAACAAGCTTATATCACCACGCCGGTTTGCTGCCCGAGCCGCGCGAGCATTTTCACCGGCATGTATGCGCGCCATCACGGTGTGCGCGTGAATAAAGATACGCTGCGTTACGCGACGTTTATGGAACGTCTGCATGCTGCGGGTTATTTCACCGGCCTCATCGGCAAATATTTAAACTCGTGGGACGGCTCGGCGCGGCCGGAATTTGATTATTGGGTGTCGCATGCCAACGGCGATTCACGCTATTACAATCCGCAATTGAACGTGAACGGCGCGTGGAGCGTGAATAACGGCTACATCACCAATATATTGCGCGATCACGCTTTGGAATTTTTGCGCCGCGCCGGACAACGCACCGACCCTTTTGTGTTGGTTTTCACGCCTAACGCGCCGCATCAACCGGCAGATCCCGGCCCAGGCGACGGCAATTTGTATCCGGATTTGCCGCAGCATCGCCCGCCCAGTTTCAATGAAGAGGATGTTTCGGACAAGCCGCGCTGGCTGCGAGGATTTCTGCGATGGGATTCCACGCAAATCCGCAAGAACGATGACTTGCGCCGGAAACAATTGCAAAGCTTGCACGCATTGGATCAAGCCCTCAATAATCTATTCAATTTGCTCGAGCAACAAGGCAAGCTGAACAACACCCTGGTCATGTTCATTTCGGACAACGGTTATTTTTGGGGCGAGCACCGGCTGAAAGAAAAATTGCGCGTTTACGAAGAAGCCAGCCGCGTTCCTTTTGCCGTGCGCTATCCGCCATTGATTGCAGCCGGCCAGGTATCGTCTGCTCTAGTCGCCAACCTCGATCTTGCGCCGACAATTTATGATCTCGCCAATATTCCCATGCCGGCGGAAGTCGACGGCCGATCGCTCGTGCCGTTGTTGCTGGGAAATTCCTCGTGGCGCGAAGAATTGTTGATTCAAGGCTGGCGCGAAGTTATTTCGGTTCCTTATGTGGCCGTGCACGATCGGCGTTACGTTTATGTTGAAACGGAAAACGACTCGCCCGAGCTCTATGATTTGCAAATAGATCCGTTCCAATTGGAAAATCGTGTCAAAGACGCAAGCTACGCCTCGACCGTTGCGAATCTCAAACAAAAACTCGGACAGTTAACCTCCGTGAATGAGAAGCCGCCGGCCAGAATAAAAGATTTTTCATTGGTGGAGAATTATCCCAATCCGTTCAATCCCGGCACCACCTTTGAATTTTCCTTGCTGCGTGCGAGCGAAATTCGTTTGCATGTTTACGATGTGGCGGGTCGGCTCGTGGCGAAAATATTCGAAGGGCGGGTGGATGCCGGCAAGCATGAAATGCCGTGGTATGCCGGCGCCGCCGTTGCTACCGGGGTTTATGTCGCGGTGCTGCAAGGGCAGGGAATATCAAGCACGAGAAAAATTTTATTGCTGCGATAAACATGGCTCTTTTGCAGGAAGTCCCGGCGCCGAAACCGAAAGTTGAGTGGCGGCACACCGGCTGCGCCAAAGTCAGAGTGGCAATTTTATCGTTGTCGCGCCCCGGCGGCATTGCGTATTACGGCGCATTGTTGGCGGAGGCTTTGTCGCAATTTTGCAAAGTCATGATTGCCGTTTCCGAAGAGATGCGCGATTTCAAATTCGCGCACGATCTGCAAGTCGTGCCCGTGCGCAAACGCAGCATATTCGGCCTGCCGCATCCCGCGGCGTATCGCAGCATTCTCCGCGCGCTTGAAGATTTTAATCCTGACCTCGTGCATGACACTGCCGGCAACGCCTACAAGTGGACCGCGGGTTTATGGCCGCTGGTGGCGCGCCGCCGGCCTTTGATCATCACCGAGCACGATCCCCATCCGCACCTCGGTATGGACGGTTTGTTTGCGCGGCTCACACGGCGAATAGCGCGCCGCCAGGCGCAGCATTTGATCGTACACGGCAAGAAATGCCGCCAAGCTTTGCTCGATACCGGCGTGCCGGCGGAAATGATTTCCGTGAATCGCCACGGCATTTTCGCGGCCTATGATCAAAATCGTTTTACGCATCTGGCTGAAGAAGAAAACACGATTTTGTTTTTTGGAGAGCTGCGGCCGAACAAGGGCCTCTATCGTTTGGCGCAAATCATTCGCGGCCTGCGCGCAATTTTGCCTCGGGCCAAACTCATCGTTGCCGGCCGCCGCACGATTTTGCCCTCAAAAAAAGAAATGAAAAAAGTTGCGGCTGCCGTAGCGCTTTTGAAAAACGAACCCGGAGTGGAAGTGCACGAGCGTTACATTCCGGATGGAGAAGTGGAGCAGTTGCTGCGCCGTTGTGCGCTCGTCATCTTGCCCTACGAAGAAGCCAGCCAAACCGGCGTGATTCCGGTTGCCTATGCTTTCCGCAAACCGGTGGTCGCTTACGACGTGGGCGATTTGAACGAAAGCATTATTCCGGATGAAACCAGTTGCCTGGCGCCGGCCGGCGATGAAGCGGCATTCATTCGCGCCGTTGCGGCATTGCTGCAAAATGCAGAACGGCGGCAAATCATGGGCGGGTGCGCTTATCAATGGGCGCAACGCGAATTAGATTGGAACACGATCGCGCACCGCACCGCAAAAATTTATGAACGCCTGCTTTCGTAGTGAGGCCTTCGGGCCTTATTCATAATCTCGTAACCGATGGCAATGTATTGAAACATGGACCATAAAATCGAAGCCGCGCTTTTTTTGTTGTTTTTCGCAACGTTGATGGCGCCGCTGGCCACGGAGATTGCGCCCAACATCAAAATATATTTGTTCGATTTGCCGCTGGCAGCCATGTATGCCGTGATGTTCATGCGTTTCTGCACGCGCCGTTTGCGTTTCCAGTTTGATCGTTTCGATTTTTTATTTCTCATTTTTTATGCCTGGCTGGTGGTCTGCGCAGTGCTCGGAAAAGATTTCAGCAACAGCCTGGAATGGCTGCTGTACTGGCTGCGCGCTTATTTGATTATTTTCTACATGCGCCATCACGTCGGCGCCCTCATTTCAAGCCGGCTATTCTTTTTCGCCGTGGGCTTTTGCCTGCTTCTCGAGCCGGGGCTGGCGATCTTGCAAACGGTTACGCAATCCAGCGTGGGCGTGGTGCAGCAATACTTCGGCACGTTGAAGACGCACCACTCCGGCTGGAATTACGAAGGCGGCGTGGTCACCCGCGCACAAGGAACGTTCGTGCACACGAATTTTTTCGGCAATTGGCTGGTAATGTTGATGCCGTTTCTGCAAGCGCATTTGATGAACGAGCGCCATAAGCTGCGCCGGCCTTACGTCGCATGGTGGCTGGTTTGTTTCATCGCTCTGGTGCTCACCCTGTCGCGTGCGAATTGGATGGCCTTTGCCATCGGCTTTGTCGTGGTCCTGTTTGCGGAAAGCCGTTATCGCACCACTTCGACGCGCAGGCGCAGGTGGGCGGCTTATCTCATGACACCGGTCGCAATTCTGGCCGTGGCGTATTCTCTCTTCACGGCAGAATTGGATTTTGTGTTCGAAGTGGCGCTCGCGCGCGCTGGCCGTATCTTTGAAGACAAAAGCTCGGATATCCGTTCGGATTTGCTCGACGGCGCATTGATCGTGCTGAAAGATCACCCATATACCGGCGTCGGCGCCGGCAACTCGAGCCAGGTGATTCATTCCAGCAATTCTTTCATTCCGGACCATTTTCGCGCCACGGTGCACAATATCTATTTGGTGATGGCCACGGAAAACGGGTATTTTGGAGCGCTTCTTTTTGTGTTAGTGATTTTGTGGCCGCTGCGAAAAATATTGCGCGCCTTGCGCACGGCTGGTGCCGCAGTCAATTATCACGACAGCGCCAATGCCATCGGCTTCGTCGCCGCTTTCGCTAGCCTGTATTTCGCCATGCTGTGGTATCTCGGCATGTTTCACGAATCCGAATTTCCACTGATTATGACTTTGATCGGAGGGAGCATGGGCACCAGCGCGGCGATTTTGCGCAAGTATCGGGTTGCGCCGGCCCGGCCAATTGTCGCCGGCCGCATGAAGAGAGCCGTGGCATGAAGCACAACGGCAAGGCGGCCGCTGTAAATGCAACGGTCGCGCCATCGGCGGGCCGCCAGCGCCGCATTTTATTTTACACCTCCTTTTTTTTAAGCCAAAGCGGCGCCTCGATTCTGTTCATCAAGCTGATCGAGGCATTCAATCACAACGCTTTCGAAGCGTTTGCGCTTTTGCCGGAAAACACGCGGCCGGAAGTGAGCAAGCTGAAAAATGCCGCTGCTCTTTCCGGGCGTATTTTCTATTTGCCGGTCCCGCGCGTGACGCGCCGGTTATTTAATCCTGTTTATTGGCTGCCGTTTGTGTGGCATTCGATTCGCGCCATTCTGAGCATGCGCAGCCTGCTGCGGGCGCAACGCATCGAACTCGTGCACGCCAATGACATGCGCGATTTTCACGCGCCGCTCGCGGCGTGGACCTGCGGCATTCCCGTGGTTTGGCATTTGCGCGCCTCGCGCTCGCAACTATTGCTGCGCTTGCCGTTCGCCTGGATGTATCACGTTTTTGCGGCTAAAATCATTGCCTCCTCGCAGCGCAACGGCAAGCAGATGTTGCTGCGCGCCAGCCACCGGCAAAACAAAGTCGCAGTGGTTTATGATCCCGGTCCCTATCGCGACCGTTTCCATCCGGCCGTGCCGGGAGAGACTGCGCGCCGCGCGCTAAAAATTGCGCCGCGCGTTCCGGTGATCACATTGATTGCAAAGTATTCGCCGCGCAAAGGGCATCTGCTGTTTCTCGAAGCCATGACCGTGGTGCTGCAAAAATTTCCACAAGCCAGGTTCCTGATCGTCGGTGGCGCCATGGCGGGCCACGAAGCTTATGCTCGCAAGCTGCGCGCCCGCGCGCAAAAATTCGTGGACGCCGGAAGCTTGCTGCTCACCGGCGAGCGCAGCGACGTGCCGGAATTGATTGCCGCCAGCGACCTCATCGTGCATTGCTCGTTGTACGACGATCCTTTTCCCGGTGTGGTGCTGGAAGGCATGGCGGTCGGGCGCATTGTGGTCGGCTGCAAAGCCGGCGGCGTGCCGGAACAAATTACACACGGCGAAGACGGCTTTTTGTTTAAAATGGGCGACGCAGATGATCTTGCCAAGAAGATCATCTGCGCGCTTTCCGAACCGGAAAAAATGCGCACGGTGCGCGCTGCAGCAGCCGCCAATCTTGAAAAAAAATTCAGCTTTGACAAATCACGGCAAGGGCTGGAAAAATTGTATCGTGAGATTTTGGGAATGGAAGCTGAAAAAGACCTAAAAATTCACGTGAGACGTAATTCGTGAAATGTAAAAAATCGTTGCAGTCACTACAAACAAATCATGCACGCTCGAACAACTGAAACTTTTTCCGAAAATAAACATTCGCGCTTGATCATTTTAGGGCTCGACGGCGCGACTTTCGATTTAATTTCGCCCTGGGCCGAGCAAGGCAAGCTTCCTCACACGGCGAGGCTCATGCAAGAAGGCTGTTGGGGCCCGCTGCGCACGGTGATTCCACCGAGCACGGCCGTGGCGTGGAATTCTTTTGCGAGCGGCAAGGGGCCGGCGCGCCACGGCTTGTTTGAATTCATGCGCCGCCGGCAAAATTCTTATCGCCTCGAGCCGGTTAATTCCGATGAAGTGCAAAGCGGCCGCTTGTGGGATTTTATGGCGTTTCACGGCCGGCCTTCGATCATTCTCAATTTGCCCATCAGCTATCCCGTGCGTCCGATCAACGGCTGCATGGTCGCCGGTTTGCCCGTGCCGAACGAGGGGCCGCATCGCTGCCATCCGGAAAATTTGATTGCAGAATTGGAGCAAGTTGCGCCGGGATATAAACTGCTGCCGGCCATCAGTTTCACCGGCAACAATGAGGCCGAATATCTTGCCGATTTGCAGAACACATTGAAATGCAAAATTTTGGCTGCGCGCCATTTGCTCCGCAACCGGCCGTGGGAATTGTTCGTGCAGGTTTTTAGTGAAACGGATTTTTCCATGCATTCGTTCTGGCGTTATTTGGACCAAGCGCACTCCAAATTTCGGCCCGAAGATCATGCGCGTTTCGGCGAGGCCGTGCTCTCCATTTACCGCTTGATCGACGAATTCATCGGTGAGCTGCGCCGCGATTATCCGCACGTGCCGTTGATGATGGTTTCGGATCACGGCTTCGGCCCGCTGGAATATTACATCTACAACAACGCCTGGCTGCTGCGCGAAGGTTTCCTCCGCCCGCGCAACAACCTGCGTTCGCGCTTGAAATATGCCGCGTTCAAAATGGGCTTCAACCCGAGCAACGTTTTTGCTTTCATCAACCGCATCGGCCTGAGCCAGGTCAAGCGCAAAGTCAAAGGTACGCAGACCGGCTATGGCCTGGTGGAAAAAGTTTTCTTCTCGTTTCCGGATATCGATTGGCGCGGTTCGCAAGCTTACGCCCTTGGCGGCGGCATTGCCGGTTTGATTTTTTTGAACGTCAAAGGCCGCGAGCCGGAAGGCGCCGTGCAGCCCGGAACGGAATATGAAGCCGTGCGCAACGAGATCATGGCGCGCCTGCGCGAGTTTCGCGATGCCCGCACCGGCGAAAAAATTGTCGGCGAAATTTACAAGCGTGAAGAATTGTTCGAAGGTCCGTTCGCCGAAAACGGCCCGGACCTGGTTTACTTTCCTCGCGATCCGCGCTACATCGTGTTCAGCAGTTTTTCTTTTTCTTCGCATCAAATTATTCGCGATCCGGGACATTACATCACGGGCCAGCATCGCATGGACGGCATTTTTTTCATGCACGGCGCAAAAGTAAAATCCGGCATGCGTTTGCAACACGCGCGCATTATCGACGCTGCGCCTACGGCGCTGTATCTCATGGGCCATCCCATTCCTAACGACATGGACGGCAAAGTGCTCGTGGAGGGAATCAAAGAAGAAGCGGTGCGCCGGCAGCCGGTGGATTCCATGGAATTTGAATACAACAAAAATGGCGAGTCCATGGCCTATAGTGAAGCCGATCGCGCCGAAGTCGAAGCGCGGTTGAAGAGCTTGGGATATTTGTAGTATTTCCATTTTGAAAATGTAGCGCAGACCTCTTGTCTGCTTTGAAGCTTGTGCAGACTGGAAGTCTGCGCTACACCATATTTTGCAAGGATAGCACGTGCCTCCAACTAAAGTCCTGGTTTACGGCCTCGATGGCGCAACCTGGCGCATCATCGATCCGCTGTTTCAACAGGGAAAATTGCCGAATCTGCACAAGCTTGTGCAGTCGGGCAGCTCGGGTGTTTTGAAATCGCTCGAGCCGATGGTGTCGCCCACGATTTGGACCAGCATTGCTTCCGGCAAGCTGCCGGAAAAACACGGCGTGTGGGATTTCGTGGTGGCTTCGAAAAACGTGCGCTGCAAGCGCATTTGGGACATGGCAGCCGAACGCGGCATGTGCGTGGGTTTGTGCGGCTACATGGTGACCTGGCCGCCGCCAATCGTCAACGGCTTTGTCATCCCCGGCTCGTTTTCACGCGGCGTAGAAACACATCCGGCAGATTTGCAGCCGATTCGTGAGCTGGATATGATGCAGCGCTCCGAGCATAGAAAAAGTTTGAGAATGTTGCTGCGTCTGGCGTGGCGCTGCCATCGCCTGGGCGTGCGGCCGCGTTCTTTTTTTGCCGCCGCCAAAATTTTGGCGCAAATCAAACGTCGCCCGGATTTCCTGGCCAAATTTTTTGCCACGCGCAAAGTAGGCGCGCAATTTTACACCGACGTATTCGTGCGGCAGGTGCAAAAATTCAACCCGCAGCTTGCGATGTGCATCAACATGCTCATCGACGCCACTTCGCACAATTATTGGAAGTTCATGGAACCGGAGCGTTTTGCCGGGGTCGCGCCGGAAGAAGTCGCCAGGTTTCGCCACACGATTCACGCCGCCTATGAGAGCGCTGACGCAGAGTTAGGCTACGTGATCGACAAATTGGTTGACCGCAACACGGTCGTCATCGTGCTGTCCGATCATGGCTTTCAATCCGTGCCCGAAGCACAGGACCGCAAGCCCGACCGCACCGTGCGCATTCTCCCCGAAGTTTTGATGGAAGTGCTGGGCTGGGGCGGCGACAAAGCGCGCACCTTCAACATTCGCGGGGCCACGTATTTTCGCGACCGCGAGGAGAATCCGGCGCGCGTGCAGCAAATGGAAAACGATCTGTGCAACATTCGCTTGGCGAACTCGGAAACGCCGTTGTTTACGGTGAGCCGCGATCCGGCCGGCAATCTGGAGATTCGCTTGCGCGACGAAATCGAGCAAATCAACGATCTAGCCGTGCGCTTGCCGAACGCTCGCGTCATTGCCGCCACAAAAATTATCGAAGGCGACATCGCCGGCATTTCCGGCGACCATCACCCGGAGGGCGTGCTGATTGCCGCCGGGCCGGGCATTCGCCGCGGGTATCGTTGTGATCATGCCAGTGTGTTGGATATTGCCCCGACGGTGCTGGCGTTGCTCGGTTTGCCCGGCGGCAAAGACATGGACGGCCGGATGTTGGTCGAAATTTTCGAAGAAAAATTTCTGGCAGAGCATGAAGTGCAATTCATCGATACGTGGGAAGACCCGTCCTGGCAATTTGAAAAAGACGACGAGACCGTGAGCGAAGAATTGAAAGATCACTTGCGCAGCCTGGGTTATCTTTGATCATCGGATTTGAATCAGGGGTTGAGGATGAAAAATATTTTCAGCAAGCCGGAGAGAAGTTTGCCGGCGCCGTTCGTGAGGTTTCATGCTCTCGCCGGATTGGTGTTCTTGAGTCTGATGCTGGGCGTATCGCTGCAAGAGCCGCAACCGCAGATACTCGCGCAAGCTTTTGTTAGCCCCGAAGTTTTGACCGTGCGCACGCCGGTCATGTTGCGGGTCTCTTTGGTGTTGCTGGCGAACGGCATGAGCACCGGTGGAGGTTTGAAAATTCGTTTGCCCAAAGGTTTTGATCACCCGCAAACGGCAAGCCCGGACTTGCCGAATTATGTGATCGGGCGCAGCTCTAATCCCCTCGCGCTACTCAACATTACGGGCATCAAACGTTCCGATGCGCAAGTGCCTTGGCCGGTGGATAATAATGCCTGGGTCGTGTCCGCGATTTTGGAGAATCATGCGCTGCAATCCGGCGATACCATTCACGTTTTTTTCGGGGCGGCAGCGGGCGGCCGGGTTTCACCGCCCAGCTCGAATCATGCCGATAGTGTGCTGATCGCTTTCGATCTGCATGCGACCGGCCAATATCAAACCCTGCAGCCCAGCCCGTTAATCACCATTTTGTCGCGCACGCCCAATCGCATTGCAGGTTATTTGCCCGGCACGATTAAAACGGGTGAAAAAGCCGCGCTCAAGTTGGCGGTGTTGGATGAATATTTCAACCTCGCCATGCCGTTTACGGGCGAGGTTATGCTTTCGGCCAGCGATGCGGCCGCAACTTATCCGGCGATAGTGGAATTTGCCGCCCATGACAGCAGCCGCAAAACTGTGGAAGTAACTTTCAATACGCCCGGCGTGCATTATGTGCAAGTGCGCGCGCGCCGGCGCAGCCCGGATTCGCTTTGGCAGGTTTATGCCAATCCTATTGCAGTGACCGCGGACACGCTGCCATATCGCATTTATTGGGGAGATTTGCACAGCCATTCGCGCTTCAGTTACGACGGCTCAGGCGGAGATCCTTTTGGCAAAGCGCGCGACGCGGCCGGTCTGGATTTTTATGCGTTGACGGAACATACTTCGTTTTTTTTGCAGCGCAATGCCGGGCTTCTGTCGGCAGAATGGGAAGCAGTCAAGCGCGACGTGATTCGGTTTCATCAGCCGGGAAAGTTCGTCACCATTCCGGCCTATGAATTTACCGCAAAAGCGCCCTCGGGCCATCATAATATTTATTTCAACGCGCACGATCAGATCGTGCCCGCGCTACCCTTGTTGCGCGACGAGGATTATTTGCAGGTGCAAAAAGTTTGGCAAATAAGCAACAACATTCTGCCGCCGGGCGTGGAGATCATCACGGTGCCGCATCATACCGGCGTCATTTGGAACGAGCTGCTTGAAGGCAATGCACCGCTGGTGAGCTTCGGAACCGGCTTTTCTCATTCACGTTTGCGGCCGCAGATCGAAATCTATTCCGGCCATGGTTTGAGTGAATCTTATGATCCGCAGCACCGGCTGTCTTACGAATCTCTGACCGGCCCTAACGGCAAAAGGCTGGCAACCGGTCCGCATTACGCGCAAGATGCCTGGGCCTCCGGCGAAAGATTGGGGGTGATTGCCGCCAGTGATGATCACAGCTCGCGGCCGGGATTGCCCTATGCGGGCTTGGCCGCGGTTTATGCCAAAGAGCTCACGCGGGAAGCAATTTTCGAGGCGCTCAAGCAGCGCCGCACCTATGCCACCACCGGCCAGCGCATGCTTTTGCATTTTGCGATCGACAACCATTTGATGGGCGCACAGATCACGCAAAAATTGCCGCATTTCCCCAAGATCGAGGTTGAGGTGCACGGCACGGATGATCTCGATTTTGTCGAAGTGTTATGCTGGGATAGGCACAAGGGCCAATCTGCCGGCGGCCATCCCGCCTTCGTTACACTCTACCGGAAAAACGGCAACGGCCGGCAAATGAAATTTCAAGTCGTGGACAGCTCGTATGCCGGCGCGTCGATTTACTACGTGCGGGCGAAACAAAAGAAAAATATCAGCTATGCGCGCCAATTCATCAGCCGGGAAGTGTGGGCCTGGTCGAGCCCGATTTGGATGGATAAAACACCTGTTCTCGATACCAGCGAAACCAAAATCGTTCCGCGTCGTTTGGAATTGCCGCAAAATTACCCCAATCCCTTTCAACATGCGACGATCATGCGATACTATTTGCCGCAGCCCGGCCGCGTGCAAGCGGTTTTATATAACACCCTCGGCCAGTGCGTGGAAGTTTTAGTTGACGAAGCGCGCAGCGAAGGCTGGCACGGCTTTCAAGTGACCGGCTACAACCTTTCGCCGGGAATTTATTTTGTGCGGTTGGAAGCAGCGGGACAAGTTGCGACGCAGAAAATCGTGATGATGAAGTAATTCCGTCGATAATGTAAGATGCTGAATGACAGACGATACTTCCAAGTAACATGAAGTGTCATTTGTAAGAATCCTTTTCAGCATAAGCACTGTACTCAATGCCGAAAAAGATCCTTCCAGGACGACAGCGAGGTGTTACTTGGGTAAAAGAATGCTGGCAGCAAAATCATGCTGAAGAATAGCCGGAAAAAACATATTTGGTTTCACGCCGGCGGCGCAATCATTTTCGCGGGCGCGATTCTTGGAGTGGCATGGCAGGATTTTAACAGCGCTCCGGAAATAGAAGCCATGGTTTCGCTAGTCCATCACAAGATTCCATTCTGAATGACAAACCACGGCTACCGAGAAACATGGAGTGACAAACTTCAGTTTGTCCACAACTATTCAACCACGAGCACATGCGAAAAATTTTATTCTTAATATTTATGTTGGCGGCTGCGGTTCGGGTTGGCAGCCAAAACTATTGGAATCCCGATTCCACCGCTTTCAACTATCTCAGTCGCGGCGCCAGCTTGCAACAGTGGGTGCCAACGGCGGGAACGACCGTCACCATCGATTCCATGCCATTCCGAAACGTTCGCCGTTCGATCAAATGGACCATTCCACCCAATAGCGGCACAGCTCTACTCGATTTGAAACTGGTCGATCTGGATTTGCGCGAGCGCGTGCTTTATACCCGATGCTGCCGCAACAATCACGCAGCAAGCCTTTTGGCAAAAATCATAGTCGGGCCCAGCCGGGGATTTCGCATGTCAGATCCGGTGTATTACAATAATGCCGGCCGGCATCTGCCGGTCGAGCAATGGCATCGGCGGGGAAGATTTTCCAGCTCGTCGCCTTTCGGCGGCGCAAAAGCTGCGGAGCTTGCGCACGCTAAAAGCATTCGCTTTCAAGCGGAGAATGCCGCGGTCGAACAAATTTTATGGATCGAAGAAATCAAATACACGCGACCGGCCGGCCCCGCGTGCATCATTCACTTCAATCATTATCGCCGCACCGCGGATAGTTTGCTCACGCCCTGGCTGCTGGCGCGCGGTTATCCGGCTAATCTTGATTTCACCTTCGAATACGCGCGCGATGAACTCGTGGAAAATCGCGGCAATTCCGGATTGATCACGAAGTACGTCGGGCTCGATCGCCTCGCCGCGCTGAAACAACAATACGGCTGGAGCACGACCCATCACGGCGTGTTTTATGCGTTCTTGCCCACGCTTACTCTTGACGATCGCACGCGGCTTTACGCGCTCGCGCCGTTTCAACAAGCCGGCTTTGAAACCCAATGGTGCTTCTCCGTTCCGCGCGACGAAATCACGCCGGAAATTTTTGCCGAAATTCAAGCGCTCGAACGTTTTTTTTCCGTGCGCACGCAAGGCATGGGCAAGCCGCCGAATGAATTGCCGCTCGATGAGCCGATACAATTGCGCTTCTATCGCCCGACTTCCGCCAGCGCCAGCCCCAAAGCGAGCGGCGATCCGCAAACGCTCACACAAATGAAGGCCGAGGTCGATTCCTATTTCAAAAGAAAAGGCCTGCTCATTTTGGATTTCGGCGCGATCGTCGATGCGCCGGCGCCGAATTTCACCGGCAGCGAGATCACCATGCTCGAGGAGGCGCAAGCCTTGATCCAATACGCGGATTCGCTGGGATTCCAATTTTTAACTTTTGAAAAACTGTTCACGCCGGATTTGAATTATCAACCCGGCGTTTCGATCAATCCGGATTATATGCAAGCCGTGCGCGAGCGCAAAAATATCCTGCCCGTGCTGCAAAACGATCTCGCGCGCACCAACGACAGCTTGCGTCTGGTTAGCGCCGGCTCGCCACAGCATGGCCAAATTGAAATTGCGGAAGATCGCAAAAGCGCAAGCTATACCCCAACGCCGCGTTTCATCGGCGAGGATCGTTTTTATTACGTGGCGACGAACGGCTTGCAAGCGGATACCGCATGGGTTTTTGTAACCGTCGTGAATAGTTTGGGCGTAGACCACCCCGGCCTGCCGGTGACATTCGCGTTGCAACAAAATTATCCCAATCCTTTTTCGGAAGAAACCACGCTGGCTTACGAGCTTTCGCAACCGGCTTTTGTGGAAATTAAAGTGTATGCCATGAACGGCCAGGAAGTCGCAACGTTGATCAGCGGGATGCAGACGGTGGGCCGCCAGCGCGTGGGTTTCGTGGCGAGCGGCTTGGCCGCAGGCGTTTATTTTTATCGTGCCCGCGTCAACGGCCGCACCATTGTGACACAAAAGATGATTTATCTCAAAAACCGGCTACGAGTCAACTAAAACAGGGATGTTTTATGTTCGCGTGCAACACTATGAAAATAGCGAGGGCTCTCGCTCAAATCACACGCTTTGCTTTTTTAACGATGGTCTGCGTCAGCACCGCGCTGTCGTGTTCGCCGCAAGATCGTGGCGGCGCCGCAAAAGTTCCGCGTTATTTCGAGCCGCAAACGCGCGTGCTAAATCCCGGCTTTGAATTAGGAGCGGCTTATTGGAAAACCATTTCGTCCGGCGTCACCGGGGTAAAAGTCAGCGCAGATTCCAACGCCGCCTTTGCCGGCAAGCGCTCGTTGAAAATCGATTTGCAAAACATGCGGCGTTTGGAAAAAGACGGCGCATTTTATTTGTTGACGCCCTGGCTGACTTTGCAAGGCGGAGGGCGATATTCTTTCGCTCTCCATCTTAAAAGCAACCGGCCGCGCGCCAAGGTTATCGTGCGCGTGTTCAATGCCACTTCCAAAGAAGGCTTGGAAAGCGGCGAACAACAATTCGTGACGACGGGGAAGGATTTTGTGTGCACGGAAAGCTGGTCGCGCTCGGTCAGCGCCGGTGATCTGCCGCTCGCCGAGCAGGACAATTACCGCTTCGCCATCAAATTTTCCGAACCGGCAATTTATTGGATCGATCAAGCGGAAATTCTGCACAACGAACAAGCTTGCACACACATGCCGGAAATCGAAGCGGTGCTGCAGCCGGCCGGCCCGGAAAAAATCATCAATGCCGCCGCCGGCAAGGCGCACGCGCGGTTGCAAATCGCGAATCATTCCGCGCGCCAACGGCGTTTGCGCTTGTCGGTCAAGCAAAACGCCCGGCTGCAACGTTTTGCGCCCGCGGTCGAGCGGGAAATCACGGTGGCGCCGCAGCAGTTGCATACCGAACTGATCAAATTCGAGGTTCCCTTTGCAGATGTATATGAATTGCAATGGGAATTGCGTGATGAAAATTCCAGCGCCGTCCAGCGCGGACAGACGCGGCTGGCTGCGATGAATTCGGATTTACCGCGGCTGCCTTTAAATGGCGCCGCTGCAAATGGCGAACCGGTGTGGGGCATGCATTTGAACAGCACGAATTTGGAAACAAACCTGCCGCTGTTGCAGGCCGCGGGCATTCGCCGTTTGCGCAATCTGGCGACTTTGCATTGGGAGTTGGTGGAGCCCCAACCCGGGCAATGGCAATGGCCGGATTCTTTGCTCGATTATTTGCATGCGCAAGACTTTCACGTGCTCGGCAAACTCGGCTTCACACCCAAGTGGGCCGTGCCGCCGGACAAGGCCAAAGGCTGGCCCACTCAAAACAAAATGCCGCGCTCTTTGGAAGAATATCGCAACTATGTTCGCACCGTGCTGGCGCGCTACGGCAGCCGCATACACGAGTGGGAAGTTTGGAACGAAGTCAACTTGCCGCGCTATTTTGACGGCACGCCCGATGAATACGCCAGCTTGCTGCAAACTTCCATTGCTGAAATTAAAAACGCGCAGCCCTCTGCGGAAGTGGCAGGCTTTGCATTTGCGCGATTTTATGCGGCGGAAACCATGAGCTACCTGGCCGACGCGCTCGACGCTCAACCCGCGATTGACCTCGAGGCAATTTCTTTTCATCCGTATACGATGAAATCGCCGGAAGAGATCGGACTAGTGCAACGCCTGAATCAAATGCGCCAGCCTTTTCAACCGCAGAAGGCGCGGGAAAAGCCGGCTTTTTGGATTACGGAATACGGCTGCCAAAATATCGAGGCGGTGAACACCGCGCTCGCTTATCATCCGCCGCTGCGGCCGCTGTTAGTGAATGAAATCACTTATGCCGCCTATCTCGTGCGCACGGCCTGCTTGAGCCGAAGCGTGGGCGTCAAATATTTTTTTTGTTATGCCATGGATAGCGATCGCTTGCAACGCAGCTCGGACCTCAACGGCTTGCTGGAAGAAGGCTGGGAAGCGGCCGCGAAGCCGGCGCTGCTGGCTTACTCGACGCTGGCGCAACTTTTGGGCGCCGCCAAATTCGAAGAACGGGAAGCGTTGCCGAACGGCCAGATTTATCTGCTGCACTTTCGCCGCAGCGATGGCCGCCGCGTGAGCGTGCTTTGGCTGGCGCCGGGCGAAGCGGCATTCGCGCTGCCTGCGGCTATGGCGGCCGCCGAGACGTTCGATATGCTCGGCAATCGCCAGGCGTTCCGCCGCGGAGAAAAAATTCCGCTCAACGGCCGGCCGCTTTTTTTCGTGCAATGAAATGCTGAAGCTGAATCATGTTCAAGAAATATTCCCGCAAACTGAATTTCATGCTCGCGCTCGGCGATTTGGCGCTCACCGCCGCCGCGTTCTATCTCGCTTACTGGCTGCACTTCGAAGTCGGATTGCTGGAGCAGATGCGGCCGCAGCATCGCATGCAATACGCGATCGTGCTGGCTTGCATTCTGCCACTGTGGCCGGGGCTCTTTTCTTTTTTTCTCGTCTATCAATCCCGGCGGCATCAGGGCATCTTTGCGGACTTTCGCCCGTTGTTGTATAGCATCAGCACCGGCGTGGTGTTCGTGTGCGCCTTCACTTTTTTTTATCGCGAAATTTCATATTCGCGCCTGACCTTCGTCTGGTTCGGCGTGTTGAATTTCGCCTTGATTTTCTGCGAGCGCATCGTTTTGCGCGCGCTATTGCATCATTTGCGCAAGCGCGGCTATAATCTCCGGCGCGTGCTCATCGTCGGCGCGGGCGCGCTCGGCCGGCGCGTGGCGCAACGCGTGCTGCATCATCCGGAAATGGGTTATACTATCGTGGGCCTGTTGGATGATCAACATGCCCCGGGTTTGTTCAAAAGCAAGCTCGATCTCAAAATTCTCGGCAAAACGCACGACATTGCCCAAGTGATGGAGCGCCACCACGTTGACAAAGTGATCATCGCTTTGCCGATGCAGGCCATGCGCAAAATTGGTAAAATCGTGCGCGTGTGCGAGCACGAAGGCGTGGCCACGGACATCGTGCCGGATTTTTTCAAATTCATCCAGCCCCGCACGCAAGTGCAAAATTTTGCGGGCCTGCCGCTGGTGAGCGTGCGCGTCACGCCGGTGGACTCTTTCAATTATCGTTTTGGCAAGCGTATTTTCGATATGGCATTTTCTTCCGGCGTTTTGCTCGCCACCGCCCCGCTCTTTGCCGCGATTGCATTGCTCATAAAATTGACTTCGCCCGGGCCGGTGTTTTTTTCGCAAGAACGTTACGGCGCGAATCGCCGGAACTTTCGCATGCTCAAGTTTCGCACCATGCGCGTGCAGGCGGAAAGCAAAAGCGACACGACCTGGACCAAACAAAACGATAACCGCATCACCGCGATCGGCGCGTTCTTGCGCAAAACCAGCCTGGATGAATTGCCGCAGTTTCTCAACGTTTTGACCGGCGACATGAGCGTCGTGGGTCCGCGCCCCGAAAGGCCGTTCTTCGCGAATCAATTCAAAAGCGAAGTGCCGTATTACATGGTGCGCCATCAAGTCAAAACCGGCATCACCGGTTGGGCCCAGGTCAATGGCTGGCGCGGCGATACTTCCATTAAGAAACGCGTGGAGCACGATTTGTATTACATCGAAAATTGGTCGTTCGCGTTGGATCTTAGAATCATCGCGATGACGATTGTGCATGGGCTGATCAATAAAAACGCCTATTGAAACCGGCGCGATAAAAATGCCTTATAAAGTTGCTTTCCTCAGCGAGCAATATGCGCCGGACGTGGGCTCCAGCGCGCAACTTTTTGCGGAATTGGCGCACGAGCTGGCGCAACACGGCGCAGAAATTCAAATTTGCACTTTGCAGCCCGGCTACGTGAAAGCTGCGCCGCGTGCGCCGTGGCATGAGCGTGGCAACGGCGTTGCCGTCACGCGTTTGCCGCGTTTGCCCTTTGCACGCACGAATCGCAAAGGTGAAGCATTGAATTGGATTTGGGCAACCCTCGGATTGATCGTGCTCGCGTTGCGCGTGCCGCGCCGTGTGCCGCTGCTGGTCGGCACCAATCCGCCGATGCTGCATATTGTGGGCGCATTGATGAAGTGGCTGCGCGGCCAGCGTTTTATTGCATTGTTTTATGATTTGCATCCCGAGCTGTCCTGCGCCGTCGGCGTGTTGCGGGAAGGAAGCCGGCTCGACCGAATATGGCGGCGGATGAATCGCTGGATTTTGCAGCAAGCGGATGTGGCGATTTGCTTGGGACGCCACATGGAGCAAACGCTGTTGGCGCGTTGCGCCGGGGCTCAAACCGTGATCGTGCACAATTGGTGCGATCCGCGCGTGGTGCGGCACATGCCGAAAAGCGCCAGCCGCTTTGCCGCCGAACACGGTTTATTGGATAAATTTGTCGTGCTGTTTTCCGGCAACATGGGCTGGCGCCAGCGTTTGGAAATTTTGCTCGAGGTCGCGGCGGATTTGCAGCATGAGCCGATTCGCTTTGTGTTCATTGGTGAAGGTGGAAAAAAAGAAAAATTGCGTGCCGCCGCGCAGCAAAAGAATTTGGAGAATGTGCTGTTCTTTCCCTATCAACCGCGCGAGTTGATGGAGCATTCTCTCGCCGCCGCCGATCTCGCCGTGGTCTCGCAAGAACGAGAAGTGATCGGCCTGGGCGTGCCCTCGAAAATTTATACCTATATGGCCAGCGGCCGCGCGCTGCTGGGCCTGGCCGGCAAGCCGTGCGAATTGATCGATCTGATTGAAGCAACCGAATGCGGCTGGCATTTCGATGAAGATCATGATAAAGACGCGATCGTGGCAAAATTAAAAGAATTGGTGCGCCATCCCGAGCGTTCCGCCGAAGCCGGCCGCCGCGCACGCGCGCAATTTGAAAAACATTTTACGCTGCCAGTTATCGCGCAACAGTATGCCGGGATCATGCAGCAGCAATTCGAGGCCGGCCCAGCCTCGAGTTTGTTTGCGCGTTGGTTGCGACGCGGCAAGAAAACCCAGGCCGCTCCTGCAGCACAAACACCCTGGCCGCGACACCACCGCGAGCTGGCGCGGCGCAAACTGGTTTCGCCGCCGCCGAGGCCGGCACAGCCATTCGAGCATAAGCCCACCGCTGCGACCAAGACGGAAGCGCGTTGAGGCACTCTTTATTGTCATCCTGTAAGGAACTTTTTAAGCCTCGAGCCTCACGCTTATGCTTTAAAGATGCTTATCTCGAATTTAACGTTGTCGCACAATTTAAGTGGAATCAGGATGAAACCTCAATCCATGACAGGGTGTCGCTGATGAAAACTATGGACTCGCGCTCGCTTTGCCTGCATCCCATTCGTTTGCGGAAAAAATTTCATCTCTGCCGCCGCGGACGCGTGCTGGCATTGATCGCGTTGTTGGGAAGCGGCAGCGGCCTTCTTGCGCAGAAACAGACTTCCGCGCCCACGGATCATTGGGTCTATGATTACGCACAACAACTCGCGCTGCGCCACCGTTGGGCGGGTTTGCACTTCGATCATTTTCCTTTAACGCTGGGCGAACTGGCATTTTTTTCTGATACCGTGCAGGCGCAAACTTTATCGGCAGCAGAAAAATTTTGGCTGCAGCGCCTGCAAGAGCATGCTGCGACGCCGCGCGAGAACCGGCCGTGGCTGCAAACCGGCGGCCGGTTGACAGAGAGAGCTGGAAAATTCGGCGGAGCGGCGCGTTCAGTCGCGGCGCTGCGCACACATGCCGCGCTTTTTCCAGACCGGCATGTGGCGCTCGTCAACGCGATTCGCATTGATCAAGATCTCCGCGACGATCCCACTTATTTGGGCAAGCGCTGGCGCGGCTTCGCCGGTTACACCGAGCAGGCGTATGCTGCCTTGCATTTCGACAAATATCTGGTTAAATTTGGACGCGACTTTTTGCGCTGGGGCCGCGGCTATGACGCCTCGCTTTTGCTTTCGGACGAGGCGCGGCCGTTGGATCAGCTCTATGCCGGTTTCAAATTGAAGCATTTGCAGTTTCATTATGTCGCGGCCAAATTGAATCCCGTGGCCCTGGATGATTCCTCGCGCTGGTTTTATCGCCGCAATTTCGCCGATCGCTATTTCGCGGCGGTGCGCGCAGAAGTGATTCCCAGCCCGAGCCTGCTCAAGCTGGCGGTGACGCAAATGGTGCTCTATGCCGGCCCGGAGCGCGGCTTTGAATGGTATTATCTCAATCCGCTGCTCATTTATCATGGCGAGCAATTGAACGAGCCGCGCAAGGGCAACACGTTTTGGGGCTTTGATTTCGTGCTGCGGCCGCATGCACGCGCCGAAATTTATGGCCAGTTTTTGCTCGATGATCATCAAATCGAAAAAACCCGCACCGACGATCTCGAGCCGACAGAATATGGCGTCATGCTCGGCGGCGTCGTTGCCGATCCGCTGCAATGGTCCGGCGCAACGTTGGGAGGGGAATACACGCGCGTGGCGAACCGCACGTACAACACGCTCAACTTGTGGGAAAAGTTCACGCATCGCAACCGGCCGCTGGCGCATTTTCTGGGAAATGATTTCGATCGTGTGCTGGTGTATGGACAGGTTTACGCCGGCGCAAACGTACAGTTGATTTTTTCGGGGGAACGCCGCCGCCGCGGCGAAGGCCGCGTGGATTCAACGTTCGCTACGCCCTGGCGGGATTTGCCGGCGGGCGAGGTTTATCGCGAATCTTTTCCGAGCGGGATCGTCGAACGCAGCACACATTTTGATATCGAAGCGCGCTGGCATCCACAACGGAATTTTTATTTGTCGTTCGCCGCCGGCTCTAGCCGCTATCGCGATTATGAAAATCAAGCCGGCATCGCTCGCAACGAAACGCGTTTGTTCTTGCGGCTGTGGCTGGAAAAATTTTGGTGGGCGGGATTGAATTAAAATTAGAGCCACTATTCAGCATTGACTTCGAGCGTTCGGAGTTCGTCCGAAAAGTAACTGAAAGCTAACTGCCCCTGTCATCCTGGAAGGAACTTTTTAAGGATCGAGTACAGTGCAAATGCGTCACAAGATTCCTACTGAATGACATTAAAATAGTGAGGGCTCTTCACGGAAATGAAAAGCAACCAAAGCTTCGTTCACGAGCGCATTCAAAAAAGCATCGCCGCGAAAACGCGCTTGCTGGAACAGCGCACGCCGGAGATTTTAGCCGCCGGCCATAAACTGGTGAGCGTTATGACTAACGGCGGGAAAATTCTTTTTTGCGGTAACGGCGGCAGCGCGGCCGATGCGCAACATCTCGCGGCCGAGCTGGTGGTGAAATTGCAAAACGACCGCCGCCCGTTGCCCGCGCTGGCTTTGACGACGGATACTTCGGTGCTCACTGCCATCGGCAATGACTATGGTTTTCGCGCTATCTTTGCGCGCCAGGTGCTTGCGCTCGGCGCAAAAAACGATGCCCTGGTGGCAATCAGCACCTCCGGAAAATCTGAAAATGTGCTGGCTGCTGTTGCGGCAGCAAAAAGCCTGGGCCTCTGCACCCTCGGCTTGTTGGGAAAAGACGGCGGCCCGATAGCGCAACAGGTCGATCATGCGATCATCGTGCCGGAATACGACACGCAGCGTATTCAAGAATGCCACCTTCTGATCGGCCATATTTGGATGGAATTGATCGAGCATGAACTCTTTGGTTGATTCCACGCCGCGTGAGCCATTCTTCGTTTTTTTGGATCGCGATGGCACACTGATCGTCGAGAAAAATTATTTAAATGCGCTCGATCAAGTCGAATTTATTCCCGGCAGCGAAGCCGCACTTGGCCGCTTGCATGAGGCCGGGGCGAAAGTCATCGTCATCAGCAATCAATCGGGCGTCGGGCGGGGCTACTTTACGGAAGAGTTCGTGCAACGAACTCATGCATTTTTGCAAATGCATTTGCAGCAGCACGAAGCACACGTCGAGGCGTTTTATTATTGCCCGCATACGCCTGAAACGGGTTGCGCTTGCCGCAAGCCGCGCCTCGGCATGCTGGAAAAAGCCGCACGAGATTTTCACATGAAGTTGCAGGGATTCATCGTCGGTGATCGCGAGAGCGATTTGGAGGCCGGACGGCGTGCGGGATTGAAACGCATTTTGGTGCGCACCGGTTATGGCGAGAACACGCAGCAGGAAGGGAATTTCACTGCGGATTTCGTCGCTGCGGATTTGAGCGAAGCCGTGGCCTGGATTCTAAAACAGAAGAATCAAATCAAATAAAAAACCGGAGATCCATTCTCCGCTTTCCACCCATAGAAAAAGCCCTCAATGAATGATTCAGCGAGGGCTTTTGTTTTTATTTGAAAACCGCTAAAAGTATCGCAGCAAAGCCGGACGCCGTCGCCAAAGCGGCGAGGGTCAGCGCCAGGCGCAAGCTTTTTTGCAGATCCTCCAGCGCCGAGCGCATCAGTTCCATTTGCGTTTGATGCTGCCGGTGCGATTCCAGTTGCTTGGCAAGAGCTTCTTCCAACTGCTGCACGCGCGCTGCAGTCTGCTCTTCGTTATCCAAAGAACGCTTTCGTTCTTTCAGCAAGGCGTGAGCTTGATCGGACAACTCTTTTCCGGCGAGCATGGCTTTCCCCAGTTGATAAATTGTGCCCGCGACTTTGATCCAGGGTATGGCCATATCGTTCTCGTGTCGTTGGTCATGAATTACTGTAGGCCATAAGGCGTAAAACGTAATGCGTAAAAAACTTTTTGCTTTTTTTACAAAGATTCAACTTATAATAGAATGCAAAATATGACACCGCGCTTTCATGTTCAAGAACTATTCCTGGCCGCCGCGGTTCTTTTGGGGATAATTTGTCACGGTGAGAGTTCGGCCCGCGAAGAAAATCCCCGCCTCACCGGTCAAAAACAGCTTGCCTTTCAAGCCGTTTCATAATATCATCCCGCAAATCCTGTTGCGAAAATTCTTCTTTGCCTGTAATCTGATCGGCAAGGACGAAGGTCGCGGTTTCCAGAAAAAATCCAACAGCAATTTCTTTCTCAATGCCATGACGTTATTCTGGGAAACGCATTTGTTGGGTAATGGCGAGAGTTCGGATTGAAAGGTGACGATCAGACGATACCGAAAAAGTTGCTCACGAGCAGGAGAGAGTTATGCGACAATACAAGCGAGGGCTGTGCCGCGCGATGCTGGTGTTTCCCATTTGGCTGGCCGCCCAAGAGCGAGTCGATCTCCAAATGGTGGGGCGCATGCGCACGGAGGGCTTCAATAATTCTCAAGTGATGGATCATGCCTGGTTTTTGACGGACGTTTATGGGCCGCGCCTCACCGGCTCGCCCAATCTCAAGGCTGCCAGTGAATGGGCGCGCGACAAGTTTAAAGAATGGGGACTGGTCAATTCGCATTTGGAGAGCTGGGGCAGTTTTGGCCGCGGCTGGAAAGTGGAAAAATTTTCCTTTGAAATGCTGGAGCCGCAATACCAAGTGCTCATCGCCTGGCCCGAAGCGTGGACGCCCGGAATGAACGGGGAGATTGCAGGCGCGCCGGTTTACATCAAGTTAGGCGCAGATGCCGATCTGGCGCAATACCAGGGAAAATTAAAAGGCGCAATTGTGCTGTTAGGCGCGCCCGAAGAACCGGAGCTCAACACCCAGGCCGATACCGAGCGTTTGGAGGACAAGAAACTGGCGGACCTGGCGAAAGCGCCGGATCCCACGGAAAAGCCGGAATGGTGGTCGCGGCGCGACGAATGGCAGCGGATGCGCACGCAGCGGGAAAAGACCGAGAAATTTTTGCAAAGCGAAGGCGCGGCCGTTTTGCTCAAACCCAGCCGCGAGCATGATTACGGCACCTTCGACGTTGCCGGCGGCGGCTCGCGCAATCGCGGTGCGGAGCCGGGATTGCCTTCCGTTGCGGTTGCGCTCGAGCATTATTCGCGTTTGGTGCGTTTGATTGAAAAAAATATTCCGGTTAAAATTGCACTCAACATTCAAAACAAATTTTTCGAAGAGGATTCGCTGAGCTATAACGTGCTCGCGGAGATTCCGGGCACAGACAAAAAGCTCAAAGAGGAAGTGGTGATGCTGGGCGCGCATTTGGATTCCTGGCACGGCGGCACCGGCGCGACCGACAACGGCGCCGGCTCGGCCGTGGTGATGGAAGCGGTGCGCATTCTCAAAGCGCTGCAGGCACAGCCGCGCCGCACCATTCGCGTGGCATTGTGGACCGGCGAAGAACAGGGCTTGCTCGGCTCGCGGGGATTTGTCGAAAAGCATTTCGGCAACCGCCAGACCATGCAGCTCAAGCCCGAGCATGAAAAGTTTTCCGCCTATTTCAACATGGACAACGGCAGCGGCAAGTTTCGCGGAATTTATTTGCAGGAGAACGAAGCGGCGCGGCCGATTTTCGAAGAATGGTTCAAGCCGTTTCACGACCTCGGCGCGGAGACGATCACCATTCGCACCACCGGCGGCACGGATCATCTCGCCTTCGACGGCGTGGGTTTGCCCGGCTTTCAATTCATTCAGGACCCGCTCGAGTATCGCAGCCGCACGCATCATTCCAACATGGACGTGTACGATCAGCTTGCGCGCGGCGATTTGATGCAGGCTTCCGTGATCATGGCCTCGTTCGTGTATAACGCCGCCATGCGCGAAGATAAATTCCCGCGCAAGGATTTGCCCAAACCGCAAGCAAGCCCAACGACGATGCGATGATTTTTTTTCTTTGGCAAAGGGATTGAGATAAGCTTACCGCAACAGCAACATTCTCTTCTGCTGCACCTCTTTGCCTGCTTGCATGCGATAAAAATAAAAACCGCTGGCAACCTGCTGTTGCTGCTCATCGCGGCCGTCCCATGGCAAGTGATGTTCGCCTGCGATTTGTATGCCTGTTAGCAATGTGCGCACCAGCCGGCCTTCAAGGTCGAAAATCTGCAAAGTGACTGCACCCGGCTGGCGCAATGAGAGGGTAATGGTCGTGGCCGGATTGAAAGGATTCGGATAATTTTGTTCCAGCGTGATTTTTTGCGGAATGTTTTCGGGACGGCGCTCTTTTACTTCCGTCAAAGTGGAAAGATCGAAGGTGTACATGGACCGGCCATACGTGCCCGCAACCAGAATCCGCGCGGTGGGATGCACGAAAAGATCGTAGACCGAAACCATCGGCAAGCCCTCTCCGAAAGGCTGCCACGTTTGGCCGGCGTTTGCCGAATAATAGGCCGAGACATCCGTGCCCACGTACAAAAAGTTCGGATCAATCGGATCGACTACAATTGTATTCACCGGCGCGTCCGGCAGATTGTTGCTGAGGTTCTCCCAGGTCGTGCCCATGTCGGCCGTGCGAAACACGTGCGGCTGCGGCGAATTCCATTTCAAACCGGAAAAAGTCACGTAGGCAATATTTTCATTGGTGGGATCGACCGCCACGCGCGTGATCCAACGATACGGCAGCGCGGCAGAAACTTCCTTCCAATTTTGCCCGGCGTTGTCGGTGACCCACACCTGGCTGTCGTCGGTGCCGGCATAAATCACGCTGGAGTTGGCGGGCGCCACCGCAATGCTCGTCACCGTGCCCAGGCGCGAACCGGGTTTTTGCAGCGTTAGGTTGCCGCTGATCGCCTGCCAACTGTCTGCGCCGTTGGTGGTGCGATAAACCCGATTGGTGCCGTAATACAAAACCCGGCTGTCGTTCGGATCCATCACCACCGGCGTGGACCAATTCGTAGGCTCGTTGAGATCGATGCCGTTGCGCGCGCCGTCAAAACTAAAACCGCCGTCCCGCGACTTTTCCAAAAATCCGAATTGCGCTTCGGCATAAATGATATTCGAATCGTTGGGATCGACGATGACGTAAAAGCCGTCTCCGCCGAAAATTTCTTCCCAATCGTCAAGTGCGCCGGTGCGCGTGTGCATGGTGCCGTTGTCCTGTGTGCCGCCGTACAATCGGTGCGGATGGTTCACGTCCATGGTGATGTGATAAAATTGCGTGACCGGCAGGCCCGTCACTTCCTCCCAAAACAACCCGCCGTCGTTTGAAATATCCATGCCGCCGTCATTGCCGGTGATCAAGCGCTGCGCATTCGCAGGATCGAACGCCAGCGCATGATGATCGACATGTGAAGTCGGCGCGCCCTCCCAATTTTGCCCGCCATCGTGCGAGAGCATCAAAGCAAAATCCAGGACATAAACTTTTTCCGGATCGCCGGGATGCACGCGCACGTTGCCGAAATACCAACTGAAATTGCTGAAGCCGTTGGCAACCTGATTGTTCGGATCCGTTCTCTGCCAGGTCTCCCCGCCGTCCTGGGAACGATATAATCCGTCGAACCCGTAACCGCTGGCAGTGAAATTGGTATAAAGCGCGTAAAGATGCCGCGGCTGAGATCGGCAAATAGTTAGGCCAATGCGCCCGAGATTGTTGCGCACGCCCGGCAATCCTTGCGCCGCGCCCAAACGCTGCCAGGATTCGCCGCCATCCAAACTGCGATAAATGCCGCTGGAGGGGCCGTAGAGATGCGAGCTTCTTTCCGGAGGCCGCACGCGTTCCCACACCGCGGCAAAAAGCTTGTTGGGGTTTTGCGGATCGATCACAAGGTCGATGGCGCCGGTCGAATCATTGACGAATAAAACCTGTTGCCAATTTTGCCCACCGTCCACGCTGCGATACACGCCGCGATCGCGATCTTTGCCGAAATAAGAGCCGATGGCGGCAACCAGCACACGATTCGAATTTGACGGATCGATCACGATTCTTCCGATGGAGGTGGTGGCCGCCAGTCCGGTATATTGCCAACTGGCGCCGGCATTGCCGGATTTGAACAGGCCGCCGCCGGGGAAATTATTGTGCCCGCCGTTGGCCTCGCCGGTACCGGCATAGATAACGTTAGGCTGATTGGGGTCGACGGCGAGGTCGCCGATGGGAAGGACTGCCTGATCGTCAAAAATCGGCGACCAGGTTGCGCCGCGATCGGTGGATTTGAACACGCCGCCGGTAGCGGCGCCGGCATAGACGATATTGGCATTCTGCGGATCAAATTCAATGTCGCTGATGCGGCCGCCGATATTATCCGGGCCCGCAAAATTCCATACCGCATTGGCATGCGCGGGTTTCTGCAAGCGGCGCAGGGCTTGGGCTTGTTGCAGCGCCTCGAGGTGCGCGGTTTTATCCGCCGTGCCATGGGGAAACGTGCGCTGCAGCATGGCCCATTCCGAAGGATAAAGAGCGGGGCCGGGCTTTTCGGCTTGTGCTCGAGAAGGTTTTTTTTCGACAAAACCCGGAGAGCGATGGTTCGCGGGAATCAAAACCATCCAACTAAAAAAACCCAGTGCGCCGGCGCACAGCACGAACGGCAACGCCCGGCGCAACACGGCAATAACAGAAGAGGCTGAAGGCATGTTTTCTCTCACGAAAGTTTGGTTTGATTTTGCTACAGGCACGAGGGCACGCGCTGTTGTTTTTATAACATGAGCGCAAGTTTAACACAAACGCATGATCAAAGGCAAGAAGAGAATGGCGGGCAAACGTAGCGCATTCATCCTGGCTGCAGGCAAGATGCCTGCGCTACCCCTGGGATTACTCGGGCCTTAAAAATCGTATTGACATTGCAATTTTTTGTTTTGACTATAGAAAAAGCCGCTTCCAAATGATCTGCTATTTTAAAATTTTTCGTATGCGTTTAGCCGCCTGAAGCATTATGTCATTCTGTAAGAATCTTCCCACGCGCTGGGTACAAGACCCAAATTGGCTGCATGCTAATGCTTGGGAAGATTCCTACTGAATGACAGGGCTGTGGTGAAACTTCTTCAGAGAAAGAAGCCGCGAGTTTGGCGAATTTTTTAGGAACGTCGTGGGAAATAAAATTCGGCGGAGGGTTTGGGGCTTAGAGCGGAGGGCATAGAGCAGGGCATGGAATACTATGCCTTGCTCTATGCCCTATGCCCTCCGCTCTTTGCGCTCGGCCCTCGGCCCCAAGCCCTAATCCTTATGGCCATCAAAAAAATCATGACCCACCACGCCCGGCAATTTGGCACGCTTCTGGGCCTGCTCATATTGTGCGTTACGTTGTGGATTTTGACGCCTTATTTCCTCACGGTATCCAATCTGCTCAATATCGTAGAGCAGACCTCGATCAATGCCATCATCGCGGTGGGCATGACGTTCGTGATCATCTCCGCGGGCATCGACCTTGCGGTGGGTTCGATTTTGGCGCTCGCCGGCATCGCGATGGCAAGCGCGTTGCAAGCCCAGGCGCCGATTCCGCTCGCGATCGCGACGGGTTTGGCAACCGGGACGGTTTGCGGGCTCACGAGCGGCTTTTTGATCACCAGGGGCAAGCTCCCACCATTTATCGCGACGTTAGGCATGATGAGTGTGGCACGCGGCGCGGCGCTGGTTTATGCCGAAGGCCGTCCCGTTTCCGGATTCGAGCTAAATTTTCGTACGATCGCCACCGGCGAATTTCTGTTTGTGCCGCTGCCCGCCATCACCATGATCGTCGTTTATCTCTTCGCCCATCTCGTGCTGACGCGCACGAAGTTTGGCAGATACACCTATGCCATGGGCGGCAATGAAGAGGCCGCGAGACTTTCCGGCGTGAATGTGCGCTTGCACAAGGCAATGGTTTACGGCCTTTCGGGTTTGATGAGCGCTCTTGCCGCCGTGATTCTCACCGCGCGCTTGAACTCGGCGCAACCCATTGCCGGCATCATGTATGAGCTGGATGCGATTGCCGCCACGGTCATCGGCGGCGCCAGCTTGCTGGGCGGCGAAGGCACGCTGCTCGGCACGCTCATCGGCGCGTTGATCATGGGCGTATTGCGCAACGGCCTGAACCTGCTCGGCGTTTCTTCTTTCTTGCAACAAATCATCATCGGCGCGGTGATCATCATCGCGGTGGCGGTGGATATGGGTTTGAAATCATCGAAACGAACATGAGCTTGGCGATTTGAATCGGAGTGCAATGTTTTAGCATTGCATTGCACTCATAATGATCACAAACCTGCAAAACTGAAGTTTTGCACTCCGAACTTCAAACGGCTAAGAGTTCTTACAAATGACAATCCATGGATTACGGAGGAAATGAAATGAAAAAATTTGCCGTTTTTATTTTGCTCTTTGCCATTTGCTGCACCGGCGCTTGCAATCGCCAGGAAGATCAAAGTAACACGCCAGGCCCGCGCGTGGCCATGGTGTTCAAAACGTTGAACAATCCTTTTTTTATCGACATGCAAAAAGGCGCGGAAGAAGCGGCGCAGCGCCTGGGTGTGCATTTGACCGTGCAGGCAGCCGAGCGTGAAGTGGACGTGGAAAAGCAAATGCAAATCATCGAGAACTTGATTCAAACCAAAGTTGATGCGATTTGCGTAACGCCGAGCGGCTCGCGGGAAATCGTTCCTGCGATTGCCAAAGCCAACGCTGCCGGCATTCCCGTGATCATTGTTGACACGCGCCTGGATGAACGCGCCGTGCACGAAGCCGGGGTCAAATATGCGACGTTCATCGGCTCCGATAATTACGAAGGCGGCCGCGTGGCCGGGCAACATCTAACCACGCTCATGAACGGCAACGCGAAAGTGGCGGTGCTCGAGGGCATTCCCGGCCACGAAACCGGCGAGGCGCGCTTGCGCGGTTTTCGTGAGGCCATCAAAGGGAGGCCCGGCCTCGAAGTGGTGGCCTCGCAGCCGGCAAATTGGGAGCGCGATCAAGGTTTTAGCGTCTGCCAAAATCTCATGCAAGCTCATGCAAATATCACCGCCGTGTTTGCTTGCAATGATATGATGGCGTTAGGCGCAATGGAAGCGATTGCCGCCGCCGGCAAAACCGGGCAGATCACCGTCATTGGCTTCGACGCGATTGACGACGCGCGCCAGGCCATAGCCGCCGGCACGCTTGCGGCTTCGGTGGCGCAATTCCCGGCGGAGATGGGCCGCCTCGCCGTGGAAAGCGCGGTCAAAGTGATTCGCGGCGAAACCTTGCCGGCATACACGCCGGTGAAGATTGAGTTGATCAAAAAAGAAAATGTTGTATTGTGAATGAGAGGCGCACGCAAAGAAACACAAGGGTTTTTGATAAAATTTGATCACACTCTTTTCAAGGTTTAAAACCTTGAAAAGGGGTAAGCGTTTAGCCGTCTGAAGTCGAATCTCCTAGCCCTGTCATTCAGAGGAATCTTGTGACGCACTTCCACTGTACTCGATGCTTCACAAGTTTCCTGCTGAATGACAACACGCGAGGCTCGTCATTTCTCTGGAAGAATCTTTTTCCGCACCGAGAATATTCTGCATTTGGACATTTTACTAAATGCTTAAAAAGATTCTTACAGAATGACAGTGTTGTGGTGATTCAACTTCAAACTGCTAAACTCTTACAAAAAGGGCAGCTTCTTCATGTGGAGAAATATTATGGCGAACAATACCATTCTGCGCAATTATATCGACGGCCAATGGCGCGCTTCGAATACGGCGCAATATTTGGACGTGCTCAATCCCGCCACCGCCGAGGTGCTGGCCAAAGTGCCTTTGTCGCCGGCCGATGAAGTGAATCAAGCCGCGCAAGCTGCGGCCTCGGCATTCGTGGAATGGCGGCGTGTTCCCGCGACTGAACGCGTGCAATACTTGTTCAAGCTCAAAAGATTATTGGAAGAAAATCTCGGCGAAATCGCGCGCACGATTACGATGGAATGCGGTAAAACTTTTGCGGAAGCCAGAGCGGAAATGCAGCGCGCCATTGAAAACGTCGAAACGGCCTGCGGCATTCCCACCTTGATGCAAGGCTGCAATTCCGAAGACATCGCCGGCGGCATCGACGAGATGATGATCCGCCAGCCGGTGGGCGTGTGCGCGGCGATCACGCCGTTTAATTTTCCCGGAATGATTCCTTTCTGGTTTCTTCCCTGCGCCATTGCTTGCGGCAATACTTACTTGCTCAAGCCCTCCGAGAAAGTGCCGCTCACGATGCAAAAAGTTTTCGCTTTAATCGAGCAACTGCAATTGCCCAAAGGTGTAATGAATCTCGTCAATGGTGCAAAAGAAACCGTCGATGCCATTCTCGATCATCCTGAAATTCGGGCCATCAGTTTTGTCGGCTCGACGCCGGTGGCAAAATATATCTACAGCCGGGCCACGGCCAACGGCAAACGCGCGCAATGCCAGGGTGGCGCGAAGAATCCCATCATCGTTCTGCCCGATGCCGATTTGAATATGACGACGAGCATCACGGCGGACAGCGCCTTTGGCTGCGCCGGACAACGTTGTCTCGCAGCCTCACTCGCGATTACGGTAGGCGAAAGCCGGCGCGCATTTTCGGAAGCAATCGCCGAAGCGGCGGCGAGCCGTATGGTTGGCAATGGACTTGATGAAGGCGTTGAAATGGGTCCGGTGATTTCGGCGCAAAGCAAAATGCGCATCGAAGCCTTGATTCAAAAAGGCGCGGACGAGGGCGCGCAGATCACCGTCGATGGCCGGGGCGCGCACATTCGCAATTATGAAAAGGGCAACTTTATCGGCCCCACGATTTTGCAGGACGTGAAGCCGGAAAGCGAGCTTGCGCGCACCGAAATTTTCGGCCCGGTGTTGAGCTTGATGCACGTGGATACGATTGACGACGCGATCGCTTTGATCAACGCCGGGCAATATGGCAACATGGCCTGTCTCTTCACCGGCAGCGGCGCGGCCGCGCGCAAATTTCGTTATGAAGCGCAAGTCGGCAACCTCGGCATCAATCTCGGAGTGGCCGCGCCCATGGCGTTTTTTCCGTTCAGTGGATGGAAAGAAAGCTTTTTCGGCGATCTGCACGCGCAGGGCCGGCATGGCGTGGAATTTTTCACGCAAACCAAAGTCGTAGTCGAGCGCTGGCCGAAGGAATGGACGAGGAAGTTCTGATTTCAATAATTTCAAAAAGGATGGTTGTGATCAACATATCCCTCCTCCTTTTTTAATGGTTCACTACATGAACGGCTAGGTTAGATTTTAAAACAAAGCTGAAAACCGAAGCTCCGCCTCTCGGAACAGGATAAAATTCAAAAAATTTTCCAAACACGGAGTCATGGGAGTAAAAGCATACTTGTGCTATGGCCCTCTGCTCTACGCCCTCTGCCCTCCGCCCCCTGCCCCTTCATGCTCACATAATACACCCGCAAGACTTGCAGCTCATCATAACTCACTTTTTCTTTCAAAGCCTGAAACACCGGCTTCAAAGCATGCGGTCCCAATTTTTCAAAAGCCTCGATTACCGCGCCGCGTTCGGCGGGAGGCAGGCGCGAGCTTTCCAGCAACGCTTCGGCGCGCAACCTGCGGCCCTGGCATGCGCATTTATAAAAATGATCGATAACTGTGCGCGGCGTAATTTCAAATTGCTGCGCTACTTCCTCCAGGGATTTTCCGGAGTTGAACGCTTCGGCGATGAGCAGCGTTTTCGGGGAGAGCGAAGAACTCGTAGCGGACGGCTTGCCGAGCAAGCTAGCCTCTTTTGCGGGACGGGGTTTTTCTTGCAAGCCGTGTTCCCGGCAATAACGCGAGATTTCTTGCAGGAAAGCTGCGCCATATTTTTCCAACTTGGTTTCGCCGACGCCATGAATGCGCCCAAGGCCGGTGCGTGATTGCGGAAAATATGCGGCCATCTCGACCAAAGTTTTGTCCGGAAAAACCACGTAAGGCGGAACGTTCTGCTCGTCCGCCAGCTCTTTGCGCAGCTTGCGCAAGCGCTCGAAGAGGCCGCGATCGTATTCCACGCTGTCCTCTTTTTCGGCGGAAAAATCTGCGCGCTCGGCCTGCACGGTGCCGAAAAATTTTTCCTGCCCGCGCAATATTTCGTGGGCTTTGGGCGCGAGCTGCAAGCCGCCATATTCCAAATCTTGCGCCAGCAATCCGTTTTGCAGAAACTGGCGCGAAAGATGAAGCCATTGCGCTTTGGAAAAATCCTTGCCGATGCCGTAGGTGGAAAGATTGCCATGGCCGAATTTTAGAACTTTTTCCGATTGCGAGCCGCGCAGCACGTCGATGAGGTGATTGGCCCCGAACTTCTGGCCGGTGCGTGAAACGCAGGAAAGAAATTTTTGCGCGGGGATGGTGAGGTCGATTAAATTTTTTTCTCCGGCCAGGCAATTATCACACATGGTGCAGGGCGTTTGTGCGAATTTTTCCCCGAAGTAAGCCAGCAAAGGAATACGGCGGCAGGCCTGGCTTTCAGCATAGCCGAGCAGAATATTGAGATGATAGTTTGCGACTTGGCGCTCACTGCCGTTTTTTTGATCGATTAAAAATCTGATTTTGGCGACATCGCCATAGCCGAGCAACAACAGGCAATGCGCGCGCAGGCCGTCGCGCCCGGCGCGGCCGATCTCTTGGTAGTAAGATTCAAGGTTTTTAGGAAGATCATAGTGCATCACGAAGCGCACGTTTGATTTGTTGATGCCCATGCCGAAAGCAATGGTGGCAACGATAATCTGCACGTCGTCGCGCAGAAAGGCTTCTTGATTTTGCGTGCGCTCGAGATCAGCCATGCCCGCGTGATAAGGCCGCGCCGCGTAGCCGTGCAGTTTCAGCGCTGCAGCCAGATCATCCACTTGTTTGCGCGAGAAGCAATAAATGATGCCGGATTGATCCGGATGCTGCTCCAGCAATTGCAGCGTTTGGCCGAGCGGATCGGTTTTGGGCATGACGCGGAGGAAAAGATTATCGCGATTGAAGCTGGCGAGAAATTGCTGCGCAGCGGTGAAATGCAGCGTGGCGCTGATATCTGCGCGCACGCGTTGCGTCGCCGTGGCCGTGAGCGCAACACATACCGCTTGCGGAAAGCGCGCCCGGCACGCCACCAGTTGGCGATACTCCGGGCGAAAATCATGTCCCCATTCTGAAATGCAATGCGCTTCATCAATCGCAAGGCAGTCAACCCGGAGCGCCGCGAGCACAGTGAGAATATTTGCTTTTAATAAAGTTTCGGGCGCAACGTAAAGCAGCTTGACTTGTCCATTGCGCATGCGCGTGAGGTTGTCCCGGTATTCTTCGGGCGAGAGCGAGCTGTTCAAAAATATTGCGGGGATGCCGAGCTGCTGCAATTGCGCGACTTGATCTTTCATCAAGGCAATGAGCGGCGAAACCACGACGGTCAAGCCTTCGAACATCAGCGCGGGAAGCTGATAGCAAAGCGACTTGCCGCCGCCGGTCGGCATGACCACGAGCGTGTCTTTCTTGTGCAGAATGTCGGCGATAATTTCCTGCTGCAGCGGCCGGAATTCATCGTAGCCGAAGACTTCTTTGAGAATGGCTTGTGCGCGGGCAATCATAAAACATCCCTCGTGCGGTGATCGTCAAAATCAGCATGGGGAATTGTGGCGGGAAATATGGCGAAGAAATTTGAAAAAAACAAAATGCTTGAGATTGCTTCGGCAAAAAGGCGCCTCGCAATGACGGTCGAGGCCCTTTCCAAGGCACTGTCATTGCGAGCCAGCTTTATCGGCGAAGCAATCTCGTTTTATGAAGCTCGTCATAACGCTGAGATTGCTTCGGCGAAAAGACGCCTCGCAATGACGGTCGAGGCCCTTTCCAAGGCACTGTCATTGCGAGCCAGCTTTATCGGCGAAGCAATCTCATTTTATGAAGCTCGTCATAACGCTGAGATTGCTTCGGCAAAAAGAAGCCTCGCAATGACAGCCGGTGCGCTGAGATTGCTTCGACGAAAAGAGGCCTCGCAATGACGGTCGCGACGGGACTCGCGCGCGCAAGCTCAAATTGCTTCCGCAGCTTTCATGACCACCTCGCCCATTTTCTTGAAAGCACCGTCGACGTTTTCACGGGCAGCCGGACCTTCCCATTCCATCAGATATTGAAAACGGCGGCGAAATTCGTCGAGCGAAACGTGCGCGGTGGCCGCATATTTTGCCAGCTCGTGCGGGTCTTCAAAATCTTCCGGCGATAACCGAATCATATAGCGCCGGGCGATTTGAAAATACTCCGATTCCAAATCCACCATGCGCACGCGCGCGCGACCGGTTTTGGGATCGAGAATTTCTTCGAATGGAATCGGCACGAAGCGGCCGTTTTGAATCGAGACCATCGCGGCGTTGCCGCCTTCCAAAAGAAAGCGCGCGGCGCAATAGCCCAAGTCACGCGTGTATTCCATATCGAACGGAATCGGATCGGCGCAACGCAATTCATAGCCGATGTTCTTGGCGACGAGGGTGGCTTTCAAGTCAAATTCCTGCAAGCGTTCCTGCACTTTGTATTTCAGGATCTCGCCGAAATTGATCTCGGCCAGCCGGATGTTGTCATGCGCATCGCGTTCGATGTTGACCAGGTCTTTGAAATCATCCACATCGATAATTTCCACCAAACCCTCGGCCAGAATCGCGACGCCGTCCGGACGGCCATAGCTCAGACGCTTAATGATTGCGCCGGCTAAAATATCCACGAGTACGGCCATCTTCAGTTTCTTTTCTTTAAACTCTTCGGGAATCAAACTCAGCGTTGCACCCGCGGCCTTGCCGATGCCTAACGCAAGATGCCCGGCTTTGCGGCCCATGGTAACGACAAAATACCAGCGCGAAGTAGTGCGGCCATCGACCATCAAATTCTTCACAATATCCACGCCCAGATGCCGCGCCGTTTGAAAACCGAAAGTGGTGATGCCCAAGGGCAGCTCCAAATCATTGTCGATGGTTTTGGGCACATGCACAACATGAATTCGGCCGTCGGCAAGTTGCTCCAAACGCATGGCGGAGTAAGCCGTGTCATCGCCGCCAATGGTGATCAAGCGATTGACGTTCAAGCGCAGCAGCGAAGTGACGGTATTTTCCAAATGCTTTTGACTTTTGGTGGGATTGGCGCGCGCGATGCCGATATATGATCCACCGCGAAAATGAATGCGGCTGACTTTGTCAATGGTCAATTCTTTGATCTTGTCGATCTGCCCTTCCATGATCCATTGAAAGCCGTCGCTGATGCCGATGACTTCCGCGCCGCTGAGAATGCCGCGAATCGTGGCCGCGCCGATGACACTGTTGATGCCCGGGGCCGGCCCGCCGCCGACGAGAATGGCGAGTTTCTTGTGTTGCGTGCTCATACAAACTCCTGCTGTGCTTCGGTTCGAGGTGTTGTTCGAGGTGAAAATATTGATTCAAAAATAATAGCTAAATGAATTTCGAAGGGCGAATATAGTGAGACTATTTCTGGAAACCAACGCAAAATTCGCGCTTGATTCGACAGGTAAAAAGAGCTATTTTGATCGCGTCAAACTTGGAGTTTTGCCATGAGCTTACTTTTGGATTTTGAGCCGAAGTCCGGAACCGCAACCGGCTATAAACGGCCGCCGCAAGGTAAATGGACTTATGAGGATTATTGCCGTCTGCCCGAGGATGGGAAGATTTATGAAATCATAGAAGGGGAATTGTTTATGTCGCCTGCGCCTCAAACCCGCCATCAAATTTGCAAAGGAAATCTATTCGCAGCTTTGTGGATTCACAACAAACGGTATCACTTGGGAATGGTTTTGGATGCTCCTTCAGATATTATTTTGGGCGAATTAGCCAGCCCGGTGCAGCCTGACATCATCTTCATTCTGAAAGACCATCTTGATATCGTCAAAAAAGAACGGGTGGAAGGCGCACCAGATTTGGCCGTCGAAGTGCTATCGCCGTGGAATTGGAAAATTGATCGCGGCAAGAAATCTAAAATCTACGCCAAAGCCGGCGTGCGCGAATATTGGATCGTTGACCCCGACAAACGCACCATCGAACTTTATCATCTGCAAAAAAAGACTTACAAATTAATTGGCAAATATAAAGCGGGCGAAAGCGTGCATTCAAAAATATTGCCGGGCTTCGCAGTCCAGGTTGAAGAGGTTTGCCCCGAGTAATCTCTTGCCTGAGCAACACCTTTTCGATGTCATTTCAGGATGAACCTTTTTAAGCGCGGACCTTGAAGCTTATATGGGCTTTGCGCCGAGGATTCAGATTGTGTGAAAACGTCATTGCGAGCGCAGCGAAGCAATCCCGGCGCGTGCACGTATTGGAGTTAGAGATTGCTTCGCTGCGCTCGCAATGACGTTTTCACACAATCTGATTCTTCCAGAATGACATTGGAGAGGGCGCTACAAATTAACCTGGAAGCAGTATATCATGACCCAAACCTCGCGAGGGAGAATGAAAAAATTTCATCCTATCATCACGGCGCATGCGCTGGTTCTGTGCACAGCGATCATCTTTCCACGAATCGTACAAGCCGGCGCCTCTTCTTCGCCGGTGCGCGCGAAACACGGCATGGTCGTTTCTTCGCATGCTCTCGCTTCCGCCGCCGGGGTGAAAATTTTGCAAGCCGGAGGCAATGCCGTGGATGCGGCAATCGCCACCGGATTCGCGCTGGCGGTCACGCTGCCTTCGGCCGGCAATATCGGCGGCGGCGGCTTTATGTTAGTGCACACCAAAGACGGCAAAGTGGCGGCGTTCGATTTTCGTGAAAAAGCGCCCGCGTCCGCGCATGCACGCATGTATCTCGATGACAGCGGCCGCTACACCAAGCCCGTCAATCACGAAGGCTACCTTGCCGTCGGCGTGCCCGGCACGGTCGCAGGATTTTTTCTTGCGCACGAAAAGCTGGGGCGCAAGCCGATGAAAGAGCTGATTGCGCCCGCGATTGACCTGGCGGAAAAAGGCTTTGCGGTAAGCTGGGGCTTGCACGACGATTTTGCTTTTCTCACGGAAACGTTTCGCCAATATCCGGCTACGGCACAGGCATTTTTAAAAAATGGCACGGAAGTTTATCAACCGGATGAAATTTGGAAACAGCCTGATCTCGCCAACTCACTCAAGCGCATTCAAAGATTCGGACGCGACGGTTTTTACAAAGGTGAGACTGCGCGCTTGCTCGCCGCCGCCATGAAAAAGCACGGCGGTTTGATCACCGCAAAGGATCTTGCAGATTATCAAGCCAAAGAACGCACGCCCATTCACGGCACGTATCGCGGCCACGATATTTATTCCATGTATCCGCCCAGCTCGGGCGGCACGGCGCTGGTCGAAATGTTGAATATTTTGGAAGGCTTTGATTTGCGGCAAGCCGGCTTCGGCTCGGCGCAACATCTGCATCTGGTGGCGGAAGCCATGCGCCGCGCTTTTGCCGATCGCGCGCGCCATCTCGGCGACCCGGATTTCAATCCCAATTTGCCGCTGGCGCGCCTAACTTCGAAAGAATATGCCGCCGGGCTGCGGCGCGGCATCAGCCTCAATCGCGTGTCGCCGAGTGATCCGGTCACAATGAGTGAAGCTTATGAATCCTCGGAAACCACGCATTATTCCGTGATCGACGCCGAAGGCAACGCCGTGGTGGTGACTTACACGCTGGAAGATTGGTACGGCTCTAAAATTGTGGCGGAAGGCGCGGGCTTTTTATTGAACAATGAAATGGGTGATTTCAATCCGTGGCCCGGCCACACCGACAGCACGGGTTTGATTGGGACGGATCCGAACCTGGTTGCGCCGGGGAAGCGCATGCTTTCTTCCATGACGCCGGCGATTATTGCGAAAGACGGCAAGCCTTTTTTGCTCATAGGCTCGCCCGGCGGCCGCACCATCATCAACACGGTTTTGCAAGCGGTGTTGAATGTCATTGATTTCGACATGGATGTTGCCGAAGCCATTGCCGCGCCGCGCATTCATCATCAATGGCTGCCAAACATTTTGCGCGTGGAAAAATTTGGCATTTCTTCCGATACGCAAAAACTGCTGGAGATGTTCGGGCATCAAGTGCGCGTTTCGAGGTCTTCCCGCAGCCAGGGCAGCGCCATGGGCATCATGATCGATTTCCAAACCGGCTTGCGTTTGGGCGCTGCCGATCCCCGCTCCGACGACGGCGCGGCCCTGGGGTATTGAAATTCTAGCTTATGGCATTGGGAATGAATGGATAACTTCACCCCACTATTGTCATTCAGCAGGAATCTTGTGATGGACTACCAATTGTACTAGCCTCTCAAAAGGGTCCTGTGAATGACAGGCTTCAATTCATGATGAAAATCTCGGACTTAACGTTGTAATAATAGCCAACCTCCTTGCGCTTCGAATTAGGATGACCGATGAACAACTCGCCGGGTTTTTGGGATTCTGTGAACAATTCAGGATTCGATGTCAAGCTTTTCTTGCTGGTGATTTTACTGAGCATTTGGCTGGGCGCTTCGTTGAAAAACGTGAGCCGTTCGTCCAAATTCATGCTGGCATTGTTCGATATTCTGCTCGGCCTGCTGGTGGGCATGGTGTTGGGCATGGCCTGGAACGCCAATTATCATGCCGGCATTTTTACTTTGGCGGCATTGACCCTTGGCGTTACTTTGATTTTGAACTCGGAGCCCGCCAATCGCGTGGCGCGCATTTTGGGAGTCATCGCGGCGTTCTTAATGGCCCTGTTCATGTATTATTCGCAATGGGGCGATTTCAGCTATTTGATGGACACGTTGCTGGAGGATTTTCGTGGAAGTTGAAATTCATAAATCGATCCTGCGATTGTTGCCGGCGGATTTGACCGAAATGGAAACGGATGCCATTGTCAATGCCGCCAATTCCGCGTTGCAATTGGGCGGCGGTGTGGCCGGCGCCATTCGCAGCAAAGGCGGGCCGCAGATTCAGGAAGAGTGCAACAAGATCGGCGGCACGCCCGTGGGCACGGCGGCGATCACCACCGGCGGCAATCTCAAAGCCAAACACGTCATTCATGCTGTGGGGCCGCAAATGGGCGAGGGCGATGAAGACCGCAAGCTGCGCGAGGCAACCGTCAATTCACTCAAGCTCGCCGATCAACATAAACTAAAGAGCATCGCCTTCCCGGCAATTTCAACCGGTATCTTTGGCTACCCCATTGATCGTTGCGCGCAAGTGATGCTCACCGCAACGGTAGGCTATTTGCGCGGCAAGACCGGCGTGCAAACGGTGATTTTTTGTTTGTGGGGAAAAGAGTCTTTTCAAGCTTTCGAAAAAACGCTCAAGCTGATGTTCGAGGGCGAGGAGGATTGAAATGGTTGTCATTCAAATTCCTGCTGGAATGCCCGAGCATAATTTGTTGGCGAACAGAATCGGCAATTATGTTGAGCAGCGGCTTACCCGTGAATTCAAAACGCTGTACGATACCTTCTGCTACATTTCTCATGAGATGTTGGAGAAGCTCGGGCATTTCAAAAACGGCGACCCGCATGAATACATGCAACAGCGCTTGCTGGATTTGGGCGCTTCCTCAAGCTTCATCGCTGAAACCATAGCACAGCTTTTGAAACAGGGTATCATGCCTTCGTCTTACGCGCCGGATGTTTGCGTCGTGCGCGACAGCGATTTTGACAATCGTTTTCGCGTGCCGCTGTGGATTGGCGAGATTGTTTCAAAAGATACCCGCGATTACGATTTGTATTTTAAAGCCTATCTCTACGAACGCCTTGGCATCGAGGAATATTTTGTCTTCGAGACCGGACGGCGCTCGGGCCAATTGCTGCGTCCCTATCACTTGCATTCTGAAGCCGGATTGCCGCCGCAATATCGCGAGCGGGATGTTGACAACGAAACCTTGAAATTGAGAACACTTGGGGTTGAAATGCCGGTGAAGTGGATGATCTGAGGACGTGGAGGCAGATTTATGCCTCTTCGTTTTTTGCAGATTCGGGAGCCGAAGCGAGGCGCTGCTGCACGAAATCGAAGATGGACCTCGCTTTGCGCAAAGTATCTTCCGCTTGTTCACGGTTGGGCATGCCTTCGGGAAGTGAGCCGGTGGGAGCTTCGGGATAACGTGTTGGTTGATAGAAAATGTCTAAAGCAATGCAATCATCCATAAAGAAGTTTCCCTTTGCTCATTATTTCATCAACGACGAAATAGTGGTTTTTTGCTACCTGCGCCGCAAATTCTTGTGGTTCATAAATAAATACATCTGTTGCCAATTTGGATCACAATATTTTCTTGAATTCAAACAAACGCTCAAAATAATTCAACTCCGTCTCCTTAATGATAGCCAAATCGATGTCGCTCCACTCATGTACGTCGCCTGTTGCCAAAGAGCCAAACAGGATGATTTTCTCCGGTTGATATTGGGAGATAATGATCGGAAGAATGCGCTTCACTTCGGCTTCGAGGGCGGTTTTGCGCTCCAGTGCTGCGGCTTTGTCGTGTTTCTTCTGCATGAAATATGCTCCGTTGAAAGCATGAAAAGATAGCGAAACCAAACTGGCGAAGCAAGTAGATTTCCGAAGATGGAAGAGGGATGAAAAAGATTTTCAAGCTGGAAGGAACTTTTTACGGGATAAGCACAGCCTCCAAAATTCAGGCACAAACTAAGTTGCGAACCGGCCTTCAATCGTACGCATTTTATGGATTCCGAAAAACTTCTCTCCCAAATCCGTTTCCATCTCTCTGAGCGTTTGCAGAAATCCGGAGTCGATTTGAAACAGCTAGGCTCCGCCGGTTTGATGGGCCTCTTCCTCGGCGCGATTGCGGCGCCGCTGTTCGCGGTCGCGGGCAATGCCAGCGAAATGACCAAAGCGCTCGCGAACATCATCGGCGGCGTGGGCGGCAACTTGCTCGCAAATTTCATTCAACGTTTTTATGACGCGGGCGATGACCAAGCCCGGCAAGCCGTGCTCGAAGAATTGATCACGCGCATGCGCGACGAGTCCGCGAAGAGCGACGAAATGCTCATTGCTTTGCAATATCTCATGGAGCGCGTCGAGGCTCTGCAAGCCGCGCAACGAGCTTTCGGCGCGCAACAGGCGGAGTGGCTCGCGCAACAGCTCTTCGTGCTGCGGCCCATTCCCGCTGACCTCGCGGCGCACCGCGAGTTCACGCGACAAGTGCGCCGCCTCTTTCAATTGCAGCGCGTAGCAATGGAAGAGGGCGTGTATCTCGGCGGCGAGCAGCGCGCGGATTTTTTGCTCATTGAAAAAACCATGGGCGGCGATTCGTTCCGCACCCTCGTGCAATGCGTCACCACGAAACAAGGCCGCGCGGATGAAACCATGCTCCTCAACATGCTCGGTTGGCTGCTCACTGCGAAGAGTCAAAATAAATGCGAGCGCGGCATGATCGTCACCGACGCGGGCCTCTCGCCCGGCGCGCACGCACAGGCCGAGGGCGCGGGCTGGAAAGTGCGGCGTTACGACGAGCTGCTCGCGAGCTTGATGGACTTCTCGTTCTATCTCGACAAGCTCATCGCGGATTTCACGCAGCCTCGGGCCGAAAGCGAATTGCCGGCAATCAACGAGTATTACGTTCCGCTGCTCGCACGCGAGGAGCGCAAAGGCGAAGACAGCCCGGCCTTTGATCTCTTCTCTCATGTCGCGCAATGGAGCAATCGCCCTTCGCCCGCGCCGCCGCTCATGCTGCTCGGCGAATACGGCACCGGCAAAACCACGTTCTCGCGCAAGCTCGCGTTCGAATTGGCGCAACAATATCGCGAGGCGCAAGAGCGCAGCGCAGCGGGCATGCCCACCCCGCGGCCGCGTTTGCCTTTGCTCATCAACCTGCTCGACTTCGTGGAGAACAAACGCCTCGACGCGCTCATCACCTATTATCTCGACAAGTATTGCGGCGTGGAAAAGCCGCGTTATGAACTCTTCGAAGCGCTGAACGAGGCCGGCATGTTCGTCATCATTCTCGACGGCTTCGACGAGATGGCCGTGCGCGTGGACAGCGATACCATCGAAAAACATCTTTATCAAATCGAACAGCTTGCCAAGCCCAAAGCGAGCCGCGTGCTGCTCACCGGCCGCCCGGAATTTTTCATGAGCCGCGAGGAGTTGGAGCGCGGCCTTTGGCCCAAGAGCCATCAAATTCTCGCCAACCGTTTTGTGAATTTCGAAGCGCTGCGCCTCAAGCTTTGGGAAGACGAGCAAGTGCGCGAGTTTCTCGACCGCCTCGTGCCGCACCTGCCCAATGCCTTCGGCGCTAGTGATGCTTATTTCGAGCGCATTCAAAACATCCCCGGCTTCAAAGGCGACCTCGTGGAGCGCGCGGTGCTGCTCGAAATGATCGCGCAGACGCTCGATCACTTCGACGCGGCCACGCCCATCACCCGGCCCACTCTTTATCAACGTTATCTCACTTGCGAGCTTGAGCGCCAGCACCTCAAAAAAGGCCGCGAACTTTTTCTGAAAGACCGCGACCGCTTGGCCCTGCTGCAAAAGCTCGCCGCGGATTCTTACCAAACCACGAGCGGCGGCATCGACTACAAAGCCGCGGAAGAATTGGTGAAGCCCGCTCTCCCGCCGGAAATTGCCGCGAGCGCGGTGAGCACCGAGCAGCACACGCGCGAGTTTTTGAACTGCTCGTTTCTGCGCCGAGGCCCGGGCGATCTTTTCATCTTTTCGCATCGCTCGTTTCGCGGCTATCTTGCAGCCAAAGAGTTGCTGCCGCGCTTGTTGGATGGAACCGCGAAAGCGCAACGCCTCGAACAGGACTGCATCAAGTTTCTCGCGGAGATGATGAGCGAGCATTGCGCAGCGGAGTTTTATCGCAAGCAAGCTGAAGACGAGTTGCGCAAATTGGATTTGCCGGAGGGCATCACGCGCACACGCGAGGGTCGCTACTTTTCCAAATTGCCGAGCGGCTTGCAAGTGGAAATGGTTTACGTGCCGACCGGGCCGTTCGTATGCGGCGCGGAGGGCGAATGGTCCTTGCCGCCGCAAATTGCTTTGCTGGAAAAAGGCTTTTGGTTGGATAAAACCCCGGTGACCAACGAGCAGTATCAACATTTCCTGCAAGCGCATCCCGAACAGCGCGAGCCTTCCGTGAAAGAAGATTGGGCCAAGCCCTACAATTGGAAAGGCCGCAACTTTCCCACAGGCAAAGAGCAACACCCGGTCGTGCTCGTAAGCTGGGATGATGCCAAAGCTTTTTGCGAGTGGGCGGGCAAAGTTTTGCCGAATGAACAACAATGGGAAAAAGCCGGCCGCGGCATTGATGCCCGCGAATATCCCTGGGGCAGCGTTTGGGACCGCGAGAAGTGCAACAGCGCGAGTGGGTGGGCGAAGAAAGATTTGTGGCTAGATAAAGATTGGGAAACTTGGCGCGATGAAGAGTTCAACAAGAAATTTTCGGGCAAGCAGATTATGACCAAACCGGTGGGAAGTTTTGCAGGCGTCGTTTCGCCCTATGGCAGCGTGGATCATGCCGGCAACGTGTGGGAATGGTGCGAAGATTTTTTTGATGAGAAGAAAGACAAGCGCGTGCTGCGGGGTGGCGCGTGGCTCGATCTTCCACGCGGCCTGTCGTGCGCCATCCGCCTCAGGCTCGAGCCGGACAATCGCAACCTCAATTTCGGTCTGCGTTGCGCCAGAACTTAAACCCTATACACTCTTCCCTTTTACCCTTTACAAAAAGCAAGCGAGGCGCGTGCACGAATCCGCTTTTAAGCGCCTTAGGCAAAGCGAGCCGCATGCGGCTCGCTTTGCCTCGAATTTTTTTTGAAAAATTAACGAGGGCTTGCAAATTAATTTTGCAGCATTATATTGGAGCCGCATTACGGGCCGGCGCACAAAGCGCGTGCTGCGGGGTGGCGCGTGGAACAATCAACCACACAACCTGTCGTGCGCCATCCGCAACAGGAACGAGCCGGACAATCGCAACAACAATATCGGTCTGCGTTGCGCCAAAACACCCCTTGGCAATGTGCCAAAAGACAAGGAGCCAAGCCAGGCCCTTGGTTTCCTGAAGCCGGCGGCTCACGGGTTGCCGGAGTGTGGAACCGTGGGTGTTCACCGCGCCGGTCCGGTGTTCCGCCTCGGCGGAACCGAACATAAAATAGCCCGGCTGCGACTGGTAGTTCCATCTTCTCGGAACGAACGCCGCGGTCGGGCATTTTCTATACTCGTTAATGTCATTCTGTAAGAATCAGACTGTGTGAAAACGTCATTGCGAGCGGAGCGAAGCAATCCCGGCACGTGCACGTATTGGATTTAGAGATTGCTTCGCTCCGCTCGCAATGACAAATTCGAGCGTTTTCACACAGTCTGAACCTTCCCCGCGCTGGGTACGAATCTCAAAATAAGTTTCAACTCCCATGGCTCAAAAAGAAAATCTTCTCACTCGACTCGAAGATTTCATGGTTTGGTTTCTGCCGCATCTGGAGCAATTTCCTCGCAATTATAAATTCCTGCTCGGCGACCGCACCGTGAAGATCATGTTGGATATTTACGAAGCCTTGATCGACGCGTACTACAGCAAAGACAAGTCGGCAAAGCTGCAACGCGCGAACCTCGAATTGGAGAAACTGCGCCGGGTGTTGGCGGTATGTACGCGCATGAAGTTTCTGAGCGCCAAACAATTGGCGCATACTTCCAACCGGTTGTATGAAATCGGCATTGATTTGGGCGGATGGATCAAGCAAGTGGCGGCAGGCAAGGGGCAAGTTGAAAGTGAGAAGAGGCAAGCGGGAAAGACGTCACGTTGAGCACTTCTACACCTTTTGAACTCATCCCCCCGGCCCCCTTCTCTTGGAAAGAGAAGGGGGAGTGCTGATTTGAAGCTTTGGAAGTTCCATTCTTTTAGAAAGAGAAGAGGGCTTTTAGTGCATCAACCGGCTTTTCTCCCCTTCTCTTTTTAAGAGAAGGGGCCGGGGGATGAGTTCAGGTTGCGTGTAGTCGTTTAGCTTGACACGTATGCCCCCGGGGCCGCTTGTCTTGAGAAGAGGAAGGGGAGAAGACCGGATCGAGGCTCTGAAAGTCATCTTGAACGCGGGAACAATATCCCTGGCAGCCAAGCCATGAAAAGCTATTCGGACCTTTTCGACCGCATTTGCGCGTTCGAGAATCTCTATTTGGCTTCGCGCAAAGCCGAACGCGGCAAACGGTTTCGCCATGAGGTGGGGGTCTTCAACGCACGCCGCGCGGAGAATCTCTTGGAGATGCAAAGTCTGCTGCGCGCGGGCCAATATCCCTTCGGCAATTTCCGTACGCTGCACCTCATGAGGCCCAAGCCGAGAATGATCAGTGCCGCACCGTATCGCGATCGCGTCGTGCACCATGCGTTGATCAACGTTATCGGGCCGCTGTTTGAAAGAAAATTTATCCGCGACAGCTATGCCAACCAGAAGGGCAAGGGCACGCATGCGGCGCTGGACCGCTGCACGTATTATGCGCGGCGCTATCGCCACGTTTTGCAGCTCGACGTGCGCAAATACTTTCCCAGTATCGATCATCAAATCCTGTTGGCGGAAATCGCTCGGACCGTTTGTTGTCCGCGCGCTTTGGCTCTGATCGAACAAATCCTCACGAGCAGCAATGTGCAAGAGCCGGCGAACTTTTACTTCCCCAGCGACGATTTATTCACGCCCGCTTCACGCCGCAAGGGCCTGCCCATCGGCAATCTCACCAGCCAGTTTTTCGCGAATGTTTATTTGAATCCGTTCGATCATTTCGTGAAGGAGGTGCTGCGCGCGCCCGGCTACCTGCGCTACGTGGACGATGTGCTGCTCTTTCACGACGACAAAGCCTGGCTGCGCGACGCGCGGCCGCGTTGCCAGGCCTTTCTCGACGATTGGCGCTTGTTGCTGCATCGCAAGAAAGCTTTGGTTTATCCCGCGCAACGAGGCATTCCTTTTCTCGGCTTTCGCGTTTTCCCAACGCATCGCCGGCTCATGCGTGGCGGCGTGAAGCGCGCAAGACAGCGGCTCGCGGGATTAACTCAGGCTTACCGCGCCGGCGCAATGCCCTGGCAAAAGATCAGAGCCTCCGTGCAGGCTTGGTTGGGGCACGCCGGCCATGCAGATACATGGCGTTTGCGCCGGGCGTTGTTCGAACGCTATGTTTTTACCAATCTTTTCGCTTAAGTGCGCAGGTCTTGTATGATTGCCACAGTGCAATATTATTTCATCGGAGGAACTACCATGTTGCGACCTCATTCGATCCGTCTGGTTCTGCTCAAAGCTGCTGCGTGTTTTGCCGCTTTTACTATTTTTGCAATGAGCGCGAAAGCTCTTACCCAAACCGGTACTCCCCTCGCCCCCAAGCATCCGAAAATCGACCAGCTCCACGGCGACGAACGCGTGGATGATTATTTCTGGCTGCGTGAGAAAACGAATCCCGAAGTGGTGAGTTATCTGAAAGCGGAAAATGCCCATGCCGAACAGATGCTGGCAACGACCAAGCCTTTGCAGGAACAACTTTATCAAGAAATGCTGGGCCGTATCAAGCAAACCGATTTGTCCGTGCCCTATCGCAACGGTGATTACTTTTATTACACGCGCACGGAGGAGGGCAAGCAATATCCGATTTATTGCCGCAAACGCGGCGCGCTCGAGGCGCCGGAGCAAATCACGCTCGATCTGAACCAGCTTGCCGTGAACAAAACTTTCATGGGCCTGGGCGCATACGAAGTGAGCGACGACGGCAATCTTCTCGCGTTTTCAACAGACTCGACCGGCTTTCGCGTGTACAATCTTCAAATCAAAGATTTGCGCACGGGCGAATTATTGCCGGATCACGCCGAAGACGTGGGCGCGGTATTTTGGGCCGCGGACAATCGCACGCTTTTTTATGTCACCAAAGATCACGCGAAGCGGCCCTATCGCTTGCACCGGCACGTGCTGGCAGCAAATGCCGATGATCTGATTTATGAAGAGAAAGACGAACGCTTCAGTGTGTATGGCAGCCGTACGCGCAGCAAAAAATATTTGATCGCTTATTCCAGCAGCTTGACCACCACCGAAGCGCGTTTGATTCCGGCAGCAGCGCCCGCGAGCACATGGGAAATCTTGCTGCCGAGAAAACCGGAGCGCGAGTTCGATCTCGACCATCACGGCGAACGGTTTTACATTCGTGTGAACGACACTGGACGCAACTTTCGTCTGGTCTCTGCGCCGGTGAATGATCCCGGCGAAAAAAATTGGAAAGAAGCCATGCCGCATCGTTCCGAGGTGATGCTGGAGGGCCTGGATTTTTTCGCCGATCATTACGTTTTATACGAGCGCAAAAACGGCCTGCCGGAAATGCGCCTTACCGATATGAAAAGCGGCAAGAGCCACTATCTCGCTTTTCCCGAGCCGGTGTACAGCGCCTTTCCTTCCGCCAATCTCGAATGGCACACCAAATTTCTGCGTTACAGCTATCAATCCCTGGTGAGGCCAAATTCGATTTTTGATTATGATTTGAACCGGCGCACCAGCACGTTGCTCAAAGAAACCGAAGTGCTCGGCGGCTACGATAAAAATCAATACGCCTCCGAACGTCTTTATGCCACGGCGAAAGACGGCGCACGCATTCCCATTTCCCTCGTTTACAAAAAGGGTTTCAAAAAAGACGGCCGCGCGCCGATGCTGCTCAACGGCTACGGCTCTTATGGCTCGAATTATTCCGTCACTTTTTCTTCGAACCGTTTGAGCTTGCTGGATCGCGGATTCAGCGTGGCCATTGCGCACATTCGCGGCGGCGGCGAAATGGGAAAAGCCTGGCACGATCAAGGCCGCATGCTGAACAAGAAAAACACGTTCACGGATTTCATTGCCAGCGCGGAATACTTGGTCGCGCAAAAATATACGGCGGAAGATCGTTTGATCATTGAAGGCGGCAGCGCCGGCGGCTTGTTGATGGGCGCGGTTACGAATTTGCGGCCCGATCTTTTTAAAGCGGTGGTATCGCACGTGCCGTTCGTCGATGTGATCAACACCATGCTCGACGAAACGCTGCCGCTGACGGTGGGCGAGTTCGAAGAATGGGGCAATCCCAAAAAGAAAGAAGAGTACGATTATATGAAGCAGTATTGCCCATACACAAACTTGGCAACCAAAGATTATCCTGCACTGTTGGTTAAAACTTCTTTTAATGACAGCCAGGTGATGTATTGGGAGCCCGCGAAGTACGTGGCCAAAATGCGCAGCCTGAAGACGGACAAGAATCCGCTGCTGTTCGTCATCAACATGGGCGCAGGACATGGCGGCGCTTCGGGACGTTACGATCGCCTGCGCGAGATCGCTTTGGATTATGCATTCATGTTGCAGCAGGCGGGGAGGGAGACGAATCTTACGCCGTGAATAAAGTTCGTAAATGAGCTTTGATAATCACAATTGGTAATCCTTCAAATGTCATCCTGGAAGGATCTTTTTTAGATTTGAGTACAGTGCCTATGCTGAAAAAGATCCTTACAGGATGACATGGAGAGGTTGGGACAAAATTTCATCCTTGCTTCTTGTCATAATTTTCTTTTCTTACCAGCGTTTGCGGCTCTGTTGCTGCCGGGTTATCCTTCCATAAAGACAGAGCCCGTTGTCAAGTTTCTCACAATCGTTTCATTTCACAGTTAGGAGGGGTTTATGCGAACATTGCGACCTGCTTACGGACAATCCAGCCGCTCGCCCTCCGCTGGCGAGGGCACCAAATTTCCGCGCGGCACCGCAGTGGTAGTCTTTCAAGACGGCATGTGGGGCAGCAATGCTTATCGCGACGCGGCCATGACGCAGCCCGCTCCTTTCAATCAACTCATACGCGTCGACGGCGCAACTTACAACGTGGGCACGCGCGAAGGCTGGGTGATTGGATCCGGCGCGAGCGCCGTACCGATCAATCCGGATGATCCTCGTGCGCGCATGTATCGCATTCGCCGTGATTATTACACCATGCCCGAAAAAGAACTTCGCCGGGATGCCGCCGAATTTTTCGAAATCGATTCCAACCACGTCACTCCTGCACAAATGCAGGAGATTCGCAATCAATATGATCTCGATTGGCGTGAATGGCCGGTCGCTTACAGCGCACCTTTTATCGATCGCAACCGCAACGGCAGCTTTGATCCGCCGCCGGCTTTCTCTTCCGCTTTTACTGTGGATGATTTAATTCGGGGAGTTTACGATGAGCCCGGCATTGCTGGCGCCAATTTCAATCTCCCGGCAGATCAGGTCATTTGGACCGCTTTCAACGATCTAAGCAGCGCCACGACTGTCGCTTTATATGGTTCGGAGCCGTTAGGGCTGGAAGCCCAAGTTACCATTTGGGGCTACCGCAACAACGCTGCGCTGCGCGATGTTTTCTTTCGCCGCGTGCGGCTTATCAACAAAGGTGGGGTGACCGTGGACGAGGGCGGAAGCAAAGGCGCGTTTTGGATCGACGGCATGCATTTGGCGCAATGGTCGGATGTGGACATCGGCGATCTCATCGATGATCTTGCCGGTTGTGATACTACCATCAGCGCGGGCAGGGATTTGTGGGGGCACATCAAATTCTGTCGCCGTTGACCGTTGGCCATTCACAATTCACAATGGAGAATTGCCAATTGTGAATGGTCAATGTAATCGCACCACGGTTTATTTTGTTTTGAATTCATACACCCCGTCCCAATTCGCCGGCGGCGGGGAAGCGATGAAATCAAAACAGCGTTGCACGTAAACGCGCGTGGGGCCGTCGGTGGGAAAATAACGCAGGATGATTTGGAATTCTTTCAACGCACGATACCATTGCCGTTGCTGGTAAAATTGCAATCCCCGCATATAGCCGTCGATGAGCAAATCCCTTTCGATGTCCGGCACCGGATTCATATCGCGCAGCTCGTAAATTTTAACCGGCTTGCTTTTGCCTTTCACGCGCACGAAATCCAGCTCGCGCACTTGTGCGCGCTTTTTGACTTGCTTGTAAGTTGCTTCGGAAATGATGATGGCGGTGTGGTATTGCTTGTTCGCGCCTTCCAAGCGCGCGCCGAGATTCACTTCGTCGCCGATGGCGGTGTAATCGAAGCGCTGCTGCGCGCCGAGATTGCCCACGATCATGGCGCCGGTATTGATGCCGATGCCGATTTGAAAATAATCCTGCGCCTGTTCCGACCAGCGCTTTTGCATCTCGCGCAATTGCTCGATCATCGCACACGCGGTTTCACAGGCTTTTTCCGCATGATTGGGAAAAACGTAGGGCGCGCCAAACAGCGCCACGATGGCATCCCCCACGAATTTGTCCAGCGTGCCTTGATATTTGAAAATTACTTCCGTCATCAACGTGAGATATTCGTTCAGCCGCTGCACCACCACTTCGGGCTTGTGCTTTTCACAATAGGTGGTGAAGCCGCGAATGTCGCTGAACAACACCGTGAGCCAGCGTTTCTCTCCCCCGAATTTAGGATTTTGTCCGGAAGCGAGAATATCGTTGACGACGCTGGCCGAAACGTATTGCTCAAAAATCCGTTTGGTGCGATAGCGCTCGCGCCGCTCGGCGACCAGCACCGGCGTGAGATTGCCGATGTAGCTCAACACAATCGCCGCCATCGGCGCGATGACCGGCATCCAAACTTCCAGCCAGACAAAAAGCAGCAAGGCGGCGATGAACAACAATACGATTTGGCCGAAGGTGAAGATGATGCCCATCACGGTGCGGGCGCGCAGCACGAACAACATGGCTAAAACCGCGTTCAACGCGATCATCAAAAAGTCCACGCCGAACGAAGTGCGCGCAATGAAATCGCCGTGCCACAACGTGCTCAAGGCATTGGCATGCACCTCCACGCCCGGCAGTTTGCGCTGCCGGCCTTCATAAGAAAAAAACGGCGCGAATTTATTGTCTTGCAGCTCCTCCGCGGTCGCGCCGATGAAAACGATTTTGTTTTTGAAAACTTCGCCGGCCAGATGCTGCTTTTCGAAACTGTCGGTATCGAGCGCAGTATCCGGCAATTGAAAGCTGCGGTCATCCAAAACCTCGGAAAGCGAATACGTGGGATAAGTTTTAGCCGGGCCGCGATAGTTGATCAAAAAACTATTTGCTTCATAATAGGAAACCGGCTTGCCGTTGAAAAGCACGGGCTCGCCCGCAGCCAGTTTTTCGAGGAACGAACGTTGGCCGCGCGTTTGTGCATAAGCTTGCAAAGTGAGCGGATAAAAACGCTGCTCGTCAATGGCGACGTACAAAAGATAGCGCCGCACGAAACCGTCTTGGTCTTCATCGATGTTGACCACGGCCCATGCCGGGCTGGCCTGCACCAATTGCGGAAGAGGAGCCTTGAAGGTTTCGCTGGAGGAAAGCCCCGCCATGTTGACGGTTTCTTTTTTGCCCGAAAAAATAACCCGGCCGGAGCGCACCGCGGCCTCGGCCAAAGCCGCGTCTCCGGCAGGATCGTCTTGCGAGGGCTCGGTAAAGACGACGTCGAAAACAATCAGGCGCGCTTCTGCGCGCGTAAGATTGTCGATCAGTTTGGCGAAAAGCGCACGAGGAAAGGGCCAGCGTTGTTCCAGGTCGTCGAGGGATTGTTGATCGATGGCGACAATGGCGAGGCCGTCGTTGTTGACGGAGATCGGCCCGCGCAGAGCGAAACGCCAGTCGTAAGATTTGAGCTCGAGATTTTCAAAGCTCGTTGTGACGCCGAGCAGCGTGGCAACGACAACCGCTCCCAAGGTGATCGCGCCGCCTAAAATCCATTTCGGGGCGAGCGGAAGTTTTAGATTCACTGCGATGAGAATTATAGCTTACGCCTTACGTTTTACGCATTACGTTTTACGTAAACCGTAAACCGCAATTCGTAAGAAGCATAGGGATCGTTATTCAAAATTAAAAACGGAATTCATAATGTGCGCGCACGAAGGCGTTGGTGAAAGAAGAGTTGCGCGTGGCAACGGTGGTTGACGTCGGCGCCACCACTCCCCCTTTATCGTTATAACCCAACACGCCAAAATCGAGCACCACGTCGTGTTGATTCGCGATGAGAATGCCGCCGCCAAGCTGCAAGCCGATTTGACTATAGGAAATGATACTGGTCGTCATGTTGTTTGCTCCGGTGCTGCCCGAAGCGCCGGTATAGCGCAAGCCGGCATAAGTGCGCAGTTGCGGCTTGGGAAAACGATACTCCGCTTGCGCGTTCAATGAATTGTATTTGAACGGCGATTGCAGGCCGCCGGCGCGGTTGCTGTTGGTGGCGAACATCACCGTGCTGATCAACGGAACGTTATAGCGCGTGCGCACGGTGATGGAAGTCAAACTGGAAACCACGTCGCTCGCGATGAGCGGCAAGCCTTGATTGTTGACACGCTGGTTGGCGAAACGATCGACGCGCGAAGAGCTGGTGACGCCGAGCGAAACCGTGTGCATCAAATTCAGCGCGCGAAAATCCTGGTTGAGCAGAACGGAAAAATCGCGCGTGCGATTGTCTTCGCGGCGATCGAGAACGGTCGCGCCCACCATCGTAGTGTCAATGATGTCGTTGTTGCGCGCGTGGTTGCGGAAATTGAAATTCAATGACGGCCAATTGGGCGACCAGTTTATGGCGAAGCCGAGCTGCACCGTATTCAGCGCAGTGCTGGGGTTGCTGTCGATCGTGTCAAAATGATCACGATAGCGCTCAAAGCCCAGGGTGAAGAACAACCGGTTCCTCAACATGCGGAAATTGTCGTTGATATAAAAGCCGCGAATATCCTTGCGCAGAAACGTATGGCCAAAGGAAACGTATTGCGAGCCGATTTGCTTGATACCGAAATTCAGGAAGTGATTGAAGAGATTCAGTTGCGCGCCGGCTTGATAAGCCAGGCCGGTGCCGCCGCGCGGATCGAGCGGCGCCAGGCTTTCATTGATGATGATGAGATTTTGGAGATTGGCCGGATCGAACGGCAGATCGACATTATACAAGCTGTCAATGGTATCTTTGCCGAGAATCGGCAGGCTGATATTGTTTGCCACCAGCGCATGCGCCACGGCCGCTTTGATTTGCACGCGATTGCGGCTGAACGACATGCTCAGATCTGCGCCGGCCACTAAATTGCCGCGCGGCGTCACGCCCGCGGTGTTTACTTTGATGGAATTGGTATCGTCTTGCGCCTTCATCAACATCAAACCAATTTGAAAATTTTTGCCGCCAAAGCTCGGGCGCAAGGCCCACAAAGACTGGCCGAAAGTGCCGGTCTGCAAGACACCGCCCACGACAACCGGCGTAACATCGCGCACGGTCTGGCCGGTGACAAAATCCAAATTGATAATGCCGGTTTTCAATCCCGCTTGCACGCCGCGTACGCGCCGGCCCCAGAGCACGAGTTCATTCAAATACGGCGTGGCATCACCGAGCGTCACATTCAACCAGGGCAAACCCGCGGAAAGAACGAAACGATGGCGCGGTTGAAAATTGCCGTCTTCCAAAGAAGTGAGATACACCGAAGCATCATACGAGAGCTTGCCGTTTTGCCCGCTGAGGTTGCCGCCGAGTACATTATTGTCGAAGCTCGTGCCGTTGAATTTTTCATGTTGCAAATCAACGTAAGCCACGCCACTGGCCACGGCGCGCTGCTGCTGCGTTTCTTCCTCGCCGGCAGCAGCCTCGCCACTAACTTTGAACTGCCAATTGGCCGGGGCCACGCGTTTGCCGGCAGCGTTATTCGCGCGAATCGATACGCGATATTCGCCCGGCTTGAGCGCGCCGGGATTCAATGAAATCAAAAAGGCGGATATTTCGGCGCGCGCCGTCAGCTCGCGGCCGTTCAATGCTATGCGCACGGAAGCCGGCGCGATATTCATGCCCGGATCGAATGAAGCCGCGATCGTGGCCTCATTCGCTGCGACCGTGCTCATGGGCTCCGGGCTGAGAATCAAAATCGGCGCTTGTGGTTCTGCGGTTTCGGCCACAGGTTGAGCAGAAATGTTTTGCGCGCCGCTATCGCCTTGCGCCATTTGCCCTTCAAATTGGCGCAGCTTCTCCAATAATTGTGGCGTGATGTCTTCCGGCGGCTCCGGTTTGGGTTTGGCGCCTGGCGCGCTCGCCGGCGGCATGGCGGGTTGCGTGCCCGTAGCCGGTGAGGCCGGCGCTGCCGTCCTGGCCGGCGCAGGCTCTTTCGAGGCCGTGATCAAAATTTCAAAAGGCTGGCCGAAAGGGTTGCGGCCGGGCAGACTCATGACGGATTGATCATTGAATAGCGCCAGCAAAAAATATTTCATGCTCGGCGGCTGCACCAGCTTGCCCGGGATTTCGCCGGTATAGCCGCGGCTGGCGCGGCGCAAATCAACGAAGCGAAACGAAGTTTCGCCGGCGTGCTTGTAATAAAGCCGCAAATAAACCAATGCCCGGCCCGGCGTAAACAAATCCGCCTCGATGCGAATCGTCTGCCCTTGCTCGCCAAAAGAAATGGGCACGTGCTCGATTTGCGGCGCCGGATTGGATGCGGTCTCTCCCTCTTTACTTTTAATGCCCTCCTCCGCGCCGTGCGCGTAGGCTGAAAAAGCCAGCATAAAAAGCAACAGCCCGAGCCCTCGCCTTCTGAGCGTCATAACACCTCTGCAAGTCATTGCGAATCGGGGATGTATGTTGAAAGCATATTGTAAACGGATAAAGCGGAATGCACAGTTTAGTAAGCAGAAGCACTATCCATGTCATTCTGAAAGAATCCTTTTGCGCTCCGGTATAAAGCAAAATACCGCCGTGGTCACGATGCTAAGGAATGCCGATTAAATAACTTGCTCATTTGATCTGTCATGCCCGAGCGCTTTAATCGGGCATCCAGACGGCGTAAAATGGATTCCCGCTTAAAAATCTGCGGGAATGACAGCCTGTCGCAAACGGGAAAGTTATTTAATCGGCGCTCTTAAAAAAGATTCCTCCGGAATGACAGGCGCTCAATATCAATACTCCAACTTCAGCTTCTTCTTCTGCCCGTTTGCGTCTTGAAACTCGATTTCAAAGACGCCGCCCTCGCCTTGTTCATCGCCCCACTTGGGCACTTCATTGGGATTGCTCGGCCCCGAGGTGGGCGGCGTTTTGTCGTTCATCACGCCGGTCTGGCCGCCGTTCACTAACACTTTGCCAAGCTTGTTCGCCAGCTCTACTGCGCCTTCCAAACAAAACACGATCGTGCCGCCCTTGGGATCGATCAACAAATAAAAAATCGTGCCTTTGACGGCGGCCACGCCCGAAGGCGTTTCCACCCGAAACGGCGTCGAGCTGCGCGTGACCTTGGCCCACAGTTGGCCAAATTCCAGCTTGATGGTTTTGAGAATGCTGGCTTCTTCGCGCTCGCCCGCAATGTTCACTTTGGAATTGGCGCGCACTTTGAGAACGGACTTGTCGTCGGTGAACACCATGGCAGCGGAAGCGCCGTCGCCGGTGCGCAAGACATTGCCGCTGTGCAGCCGCGTGCCACGCCCGGCTTTTTCAGCCGCTTGCGCCGCAGCCCGATTTACGCGTACATCGCCGGTGGATTTCAACACCACGGCGATGTCTTTAGCGGATTGAGCAAAAGAAAACGTGCAGCAGAATAGCAGACCCGTGAGAAGCGAAACCTTGAAGCTCGTGCGATTCATAAACGATCCGTGTTGGAATTTAACAAAACATGTTCCTGTTCAGCGCTTTTCCTGCGGTTGAAAATTTGTTTGCCACGTCACACCTCACTGTCATCCTGTAAGGAACTTTTTAAGCATCAAGCACAATGGTTATGCTGAAAAGGATTCTTACAGAATGACATGGTACTTGGCAGCGCTTTTCCTGCGGTTGAAAATTTGTTTGCCACGTCACACCTCACTGTCATCCTGTAAGGAACTTTTTAGGCATCAAGCACAATGGTTATGCTGAAAAGGATTCTTACAGAATGACATGGTACTTGGCAGCGCTTTTCCTGCGGTTGAAAATTTGTTTGCCACGTAACACCTCACTGTCATCCTGTAAGGAACTTTTTAGGCATCAAGCACAATGGTTATGCTGAAAAGGATTCTTACAGAATGATAGGTTACGGGAAACGGTTGCTCAAATCATTCCACCGAAAACGATTTAATCTTCATCGCGCCGCCGCGCAGCATGGCAAACAACTCGTTCAAGTCAACGATCTGGCCGTTGATAATCACGCGGCCGGTGGGCAAATTTCTTTCCAGCGGCCCGCCCGCGGCGAACAGATCCTCGATGTCATCGACTCCCAAACTGGCGAGCAGGCTTAACAACTCCTGCAGCATCAGCGCGCGGTCGCCGCCCATTTCGTTTTGCATTTGAAAACACCAAATCTCGCCGGGCAAGCGCACTTCGCCGCTGGTGGAAGTGGTGATCACCGTGATTTGCCAGTAATAAATCCGGCCGGGTTGCAGTGGCAAGGCCGAAGACGGATAAAGAAAAGAGGGGGTGCCGAAGAAATCCGCGCCGCTGTTCAAGATTCTTTGGAAGCGCGGCGGATTTTGCATCACGTCTTCCGGGCCGCTGTTGTTGGGCAGTTTTTCACACACCGTGAGCAAGAATCTACTCGCATCGGAATTCCAGGTAAATTGCGGCAAGTTTGAAAAGATCACCGGGCATTCCGCGCCTCCCGCAAGCTGGCCGGGAGAAATCAAATCCAATGTAATAGGATTTGAAATGACCAGCACTGCCTGGTCGCTTGCGATAGTTGCTCCGCTCGTGGATATGACTTCGACAGTAACAACATACGTTCCGCTGGGCAAACGGCTGGTGCGCAGCACTGCATCTGTAATCTGTCCGAGGCTGTTGCTGTTGTAAGTGAATCTGTCGATTTGGATTCCCCGGCCGCCAAAGCCTCGAAAATCGCGATACGTGATGGGCGGAATGAGCTGCCCCTGTGGCAAATTAAATGGCAGAGATCGAGTAGTTCCTTCTATCAGCGTTTGATTATTGCTCGTCATCCTCATGCGAAGCCGAACAGTGTTGGCGGGTACGGGCACGTCACTGGTCAAAGTAAGATTGAAAAAATCCGTGGCGTTACCAACTCCATTGATGTCAAAATCGGAAATGTAATAAATCTGGCTGGAAATGAGTTGTAAATCCGCTGCAACCTGTGCTCCGGCGTTGGGGGCTGTCAAGGCGCAGCATGTGATTACGCCCATAACGATTGCCCGGCGGGAAGAGCAGAATAGCGCTCGTAACGAAGTAATCTTGAACATAGGTGGCCTCAAATAAAAACAGATGTCCGCGATGCAGGTATGACAATCATTCAGCATCATTTACCCGCGAGGGCTTGGCCTTGCGTAACCGGGGTGTTTTGATCTATGCAAGTGATAAGCTGTACTGGCAAAAACACCGTTTCAGCAAGCGGGAAAAAAACTTTTGGGAAGGAAGTCGGGAGATTTTGAATTCAAAAAAAGAAGGGCGATGTGATTATCGCCCTTCTTGCAGAGAAGAACTGTTAGCCGGTCTGGTCAATTGGGTTGGTCGTGCCTTCAGCCGCTCTCATATATGAAGCCCCGGCCCCTAATAAACTTTGATAACCAAAATCGGTAATCCAGAATGCCATCCTGTAAAGGATCTTTTTAAGTCTCAAGCACAATATCCAAATGGGCGCCATCCCAGTGTTTAAAGCAGTTTTCAGTTGTGTGTTCACGTCCCTCTAGCATTGTCATTCAGGAGGAACCTTTTTAAGCTGTTTGCACGGCTTCGTTGCTGAGTTGATTGCCAGTGCTTAAAAAGATTCTTCCAGAATGACATTTCAGAGGGCTGTTCATTCATATGAGAAGCGCTGTTAAAAAATTCTTACAGGATGACATGATCATGATCAACTTTTCGGAATCGCAATCACCACGTCGATACGGCGGTTTTGCGCGCGATTTGCTTCGTTCTCGTTGCTGGCAATCGGTGCGCTTTCGCCATAGCCAATGGCTTGAGTTTTTTCTGCCGACAGATTCATGTTCGCCAGCAAATATTGCTGCACGGCAAAAGCCCGCTCGGTGGACAAGCGCTGGTTGTAGCCGTCGTCGCCGATCGCATCGGTATGGCCTTCGATCAAAACGCTGGCATTGGAAAACTCGCGAATCGCGCGCTGCAGCTTCGTCAACAAAGAAAAATGATGCGGCAAAATCACCGCTTTGCCGGATTGAAACGTCAACCCGATCAGGCGAATGCGCAGGTTCTCGCCTTCGCGCAAGACCCGGGCTTCGGAGGCGTCGAACATGTCTGCCACGGTTTTGAAGCGCTCTTCGCGGCGCTGGCGTTCTTGCTCGAGCCGCTTTTGTTTCTCGAGCTGCGATTCCAATCCGGCCTGCGCTTCGCGAATGCTGTTCAATTCGCGATTCAATTCATCCATGCGGCCGTTGAGTTTGGCGGTTTCCTGCGTCAGGCTTTTGCGTTCCTCGCGCAACGATCGAATCGCCTGCCGGACGTCCTGCACCGGCTTTTCCACGCCCTCGGCAAATTGCGGCGTGAAATCCAGCTCTTTGGAGATGTTGGTAATTTGCTGCTCGTTGTCCAGCAGAAATTTTTCCCATTGGCGCTCGTCGGCTTTCACGCGTTGAATTTGTTCCGCCAATTTCATGGCGTGGCGGATTTCATAATCCGCAGCCTCGGCTTTTTCGCGCGACTTGCCGGCGGCATAGCGATCGGTATTCAGAATATTTTCGGCTTCGCTCAACAGCGACACCGCTTTGTTGAAGGTCACCGGCGCCAGACGGTCGACTTTCACTTCACGCGCTTTCTCAATCTGGCTGTGCACCGCGCCGATGATGCTGACTTTGATCGAAAGCAATTCCGCTTCGCGCATCAACCGTTCGGCTTCTTCGCCTTTGCGCTTGGCGTCGTTCATGTCGCCCGCTTCCAGCCGGCGCGCGGCCTCGGCAAAAGCCTTGTCCGCGAGCGCATATTTTTCCGGTGCATATTGCGGCGCATTGCTTTGCAACGCCGCATCGCGCGCTTGCAGAGCCGAAGCCAGCGCGACTTTGCCGAGCTTGGCGGTATTCATGGTCGCCTCCAAGTCGGTGTTCACTTCGCGGAGCTTGTTGTTGATCTCGGTCAGCGAGCGCCCGCGCTTGAAATCGTCTTTCGCTTCGTTGAACTTTCTCAGCGCGCGCGCGAAAACGTCGGGCGAAAGGTTGTCCGCCTGCGCGGTTTTCGCTTGCCCGATTTTTTCCTGCGCTTTGCCGAAAATTTGCTGATAAAGCTGCTCATCCTGCGCTTGGGCACGAGCTTCGGATGCGATTCCTGCTAGTAGCACTCCAAACGCGAACAACGATACCGCCGTTAGCCGTTGCATGACATCTCCTCCCGGTTGAGGTTGATACTTCTTCCTTTGAATGAGAATTCTCACTGCGTGCGCAAGATAACAAAAAAATGCTCCCTGGGCAAGCGAACGTATACGGCTTTAGGGAAATTTTAGAGCGGCCACTCCAACAACCGGCTGGAATGAATGATGACCAGAATTTCTACATGATCGCCTTTCGTCTCATAAATGATGCGATATCGTTTGTAGAATATTTCACGAACATTGTCGTCGTGAGCTTCCGGCACTCTTCTTCCTTGAAATGGGAAAAGTGCCAACAACTCGACGGCTGTGATGATTTTTTCAACCACTAGCTTGGCATAATGCGAGGAGTCGCGCGCGATGTAATCGGCAATGCTCTCTATATCAGTCAAGCTTTCGGGCGACCAAATTATTTTAACCATTTCTCCAAGCGCTTTTTCGCTTCTTCATGTGAAATTCCCTCACCGGCTTTCATTTGCTCCTGAGCAATGAAGATTTTTCGCTGCACCCAAAGCGCTTCCATCACGTCATCGAAGGAACACGAATCGGGCAGATGCTGGATAAGTTCCAGGGTTTTCTCTTTTGTCTGCATGTTGGTTTTCTCCTGTAATTTGTATTTTAGATTTGATGCGTGTGATGCAAGCCCTTCGTCAATTGTGGTTCGGCAGAGGCGCGGAATAAATGGAATGAATTGCAACAACACGCTATTAGGGCGCTTTTATTTTGATTTGACGACGATCGATACCGCCGGGCAAGCCCTGCGGAAAACGCGCGAAGGCCGCCAAACGGCTCCATTCTCGCCGGGGATAATCGATCATGGGCTCACGCGACCGAACTCCCGTCGTGACGCTGCCGCCGATGATCCAGATGGGCGCGGTAAAGATCAATAGCAAGCCGTTTGAAATCGTCGACACGGTCCCAAGCCCAACCAGTCCTCCCATGCCTGCCGAATTAGATTGATAGGTTTCGAGCCGCGCCGATTTGAGGTCGGACAAAGCAATTGCATGAAAGGTATCGCCGGCGAGGAAAACGGAATCTGCGTCGATCGCAATCAACTCCCCCGCAAGCGAGACCTTTTTCTTTGCAGCGGTTGAATATTGCAACTTCACCCAGCCGCCATAGCTTTCGGTTTGCATGGCAGTCGGGCTTGCCAACCAGCCGCGCGGCGCTTGGGTCGCGGCGCAGCCAAGAATGAAGCCGGGCAATAACAAAATGGCGCAACGCGGGCGAACCGCAACCAAGAAGAAAGAACAAAAGCGCACGCCAAGATCACGGTTTCGCATAGCGGCTCCTCCAAAAATGATTTTCCATCTCCGCTTCAACGCGTTTGAATTCCGGCGCCAAGCGCCTCAAAGCGGCTTGGGGATTAAGAAACATCTGTGCGAGCAACAACGGATTCTCTTCCGCAATCCACTCTTTGCGAATCCACTCGAGATAATAGCCGCGGCTTTCGAGGAATAATTCGTATTCTTCGGAACCGCCGGGCATGCGATAGCGCAACGTGTAGGTCTCGCCGGGAAGAGTGGTCAGCGCCTGGTTTGAATCACGGAGCAGCGTCAATGCCTGCTTGTCAACCAGGCCTTCTTTGAGAACTTGATCCGGCTGAACGCGTATGACTTGTACGGGCCGCGCAATCGCAGCGAGGGCGGCATAATCGAGACGCCAATTGCCTTTGGTCATGCGCAAACGAATTTTCGTGGATTTGCCGGCAAGCTCTCCCAAAGGCAAAAGATGGAAATCCGTTGCCAATGGGCCGTGCTCTTTCACTTGCGCGACGGGCTTCCAATCTCCATTGAAATCTTGCAGCAAGACTTCGATACCGCCCATGAGCTTGTGAATGGGATTCTGATCTTGCTTAATGTTCTTGCGCTCGATCTGCGCGAGCCAATAACCCGCGTCCTTGCCCATGTACGCAAAAGTTTGATACAAGAGATAGGTAGAGAGCAGCGTTTGGCGGCAGCCGAGAACCAACCCGTAAGATTGCGCCGGAACGTTTTCAAAATTCAATTCGAGGATTTCTTTCTCACCAAGATCGGCGGAATCGGAGCGGCTGGAGCGTTCGACGCCATCGGCCCGCAAGAGCGGCGCGAGACAATTGCCTTCGGAACCGGTCGCGGCAACGGGAGAAATCACCGCAGAGCTTTCCCAAAAACGGCCTTGCAGATCGGCGAAGACGCGCCGGCCTTTGGCTTTGGGAACGGCGAGAAGATCGGCGTGGCGAACCACGTGCGTCTCCATTGCCTCGTTTCTCATTTCGACTTCAAGTTCCGCGCCGCCCGGTGCAGCATGAAATAACGCATCGATGTCCGTTGCTTCCAGCGAGGGCGCAATGCTCGCCGAGAAACCCTCGGCCTGCAGGCGCAAACTATCGCCATCGGAAACGTAAAACGTCGGGCACGAGCCGAAGCATGCTTTGGGATTGGTGATACAAAAAAATGTGATCGCCGCCGTGATGCCGGTATAGACGGTCAAGGCTGCAACCGTGCCGGAAGTTTTGAGCACGTTGGTTTCAAAGACGGCGACGGAATCCACGCCGATTTGAAATTGCCCTTGCCGCAAGGTATCGCGGTTGGCATTGAAGAGCGCGCCTTGTCCGCTCACGAATTGTCGCGTTGAGTCCATGGCCCAAGCAGACAAAACGTAAGTGTTGCCGTTGTGCATATGCACTTTCAGAAACGGCGAAGCGGCGCTCATTTGCTCAAGCCGAGGTTGCGGCATTTTTTGAAACGTGTCCGGCGTAGCGATTTGGCGCTCGACTTTTTTGAAGCCGGCGCATCCGGCCAAGCTCATAGCGAGCAAGAGCACGAGTATTCTGCCGATGCTACACACCAGCTCGAACGCGAGTTTTTCTCTCATCCGCGTGGCCAGTATCATACGCGCTCCTTTCTTCCGGTCATTTAAAAAGAATCCGAAGTTGTCATTCTGCGAGGAATCTTGCCATGCACCAGGCAAGTTCCCTTTGGATGACAGGCCGGTTACTTTACGGACAAACTCCGAACGCTCGGAGTTAATTGAACATTAAGTCGCTGCTTATCTACCTGTCATTCAGAGGAATCTTGTGACGCACTTGCACTGTACTCGATGCTTCACAAGTTCCCATCTGGATGACAGGTCTGTTAATTTTGTGACGAACTCTGAATGCTCGAGCTTAACGCTATAATACTAGGCATTCGGTTTCAGCCGCTGTGGCAAAATCCGCAACGCTGCCTCGAACCTTTGCAGAAAATCGTCGACCACTTTTTCATCAATAATCAACGGCGGCTCCAAACGAATGATTTTGGGCGTGGCCAAAATCGAAGCGACTAATACGCCGTGTTCCAAAAACAATTCATACATGAGATCCCCAACTTGATCGGTCACAAATTCCATTCCAATGAAAAGCCCCAAGCCGCGCACCTCTTGAAGAAATTCGCCGTGCCGGGTTTGCAATTTCTTTAAGTTGTTGATCAAATAATTTCCCACGCGTTCGGCGCGCGCCGGCAAATTTTCCGACTCGATCACTTCGAGCGAAGCCAAAGCTGCGGTGCAGGCCAGCGGATTTCCGCCGAACGTGCTGGTATGCACGGTGGGCCATTCATTCAACGGCGCCCAGATTTTTTCGGTTGAGATGAAAGCGCCCACGGGCAAAATGCCGCCGCCCAGCGCTTTGGCGCTGCATAAAATATCGGGCGCGATTTGTTCGTGATCGCATCCCCACATTTTACCCGTGCGTCCGAGGCCGCATTGAATTTCATCGAGGATCAATAGAACTTTCTTGCAGTTACAAATTTCGCGCACTTGTTGCAAATACCCTTTGGACGGAATGCGAATGCCGCCTTCGCCTTGAAAAGGCTCCAACAAGACTGCGGCAGTTTTTTCTGTGATCGCGGCCTCGATGGCGTTGGCCTCGCCGAACGGCACGTGATAAAATCCCGGCAACAACGGCTCGAACGGATCGCGAAATTTTTTGCGATAGGTTGCGGTCAGCGCTCCCAGGGTTTTGCCGTGATAGCCGTTTTCCGCACAAATGAATTCATGCTTGCGCGTGTAAAGCTTCGCCAGCTTGATTGCGCCTTCCACTGCTTCGGTACCGCTGTTGCAGAAGAAAGAGTATTTCAAATCACCGGGCGTCATTTGCGCAAGCTTCTTCGCGAGCAAACCGCCGTGCGGATGCAACAATTCTTTCGAGCCGAGCGGCATGCGATCGAGCTGTTCTTTCACCGCCTGTATCACATGAGGGTGGCGATGGCCCACATTGAAGATGCCATAGCCGCCGAGAAAATCCAAATACTCGCGGCCTTTGGTGTCTTTGATGGTGTAACCCTGCGCGCTCCATTCCAGCGTTTTGTACTTGGCGGAAACGGTTTTTGTGCCATACACGCGATTGAGATGCTGCGTCCAATTGTCGAGCAGGCCGGTGATGGCGGCGTCTTGGGAGTAGTCAAATTTATTCATTGACTCCTCGGAGTGATTGGAAAAGAATGAACAAGGTCTGCGAGAGTTGCGGGGACGAAAGCCAACGCGGGTTTAAAAATGGTCACGCGGCGAGATTTCAATATTGGCATAATATCCGAGCTTGTTCAAAAAATTCTCGCAGTCTTCCCACGTCAAACCAAAGGCTTTGACATCAGCCAACCCGAGACGGCTGACAATTTCCCGGAGAGCATCTGTTTGATTGGCATCAAAGTCCCCTTCCATCATGGCAAATTCGGCCCAATCGACGAGTTGCTCCAAGCTCAGTTCATGGCGGAGATAAGCAATGAGCTTGAGCGCCGCGGTTTGTTTGGTAATCGTCATGGTTCTTCCTCTATTTTGCGATGCCCTTTATCTAAAGGAAATTTCTCGTGAATTTCAATCAATTTGTTGCTCGCGTCAAAGATTTCTTGATGAAATTTCACCGTTTTCCCGGCAGCATCGACTTCTTTAACGTAGCGTGCTTTCCATCCTAATCGCCCCTGAACTTGATACCAGTAACGCCTACCGCCGTTTTGAAGATCTTCCCAGTTCAGAAATTTTCTTTCATTTTGTTCGCGGGTGCTCATTCGCGTCCCAACTATTCTTGCTGGTGCTTGTTAATCTTTGCGGCTTCATAGCACAATAACCTCATCGAGAATTTTTTTTCCGATATTAGTTCGGGAAGTTTCTGGCGCAAACTGCGGAAAACTTGTTCTAAGCTGGGGCAGGTTTTTATGGTTTTGGCCATCGATTTTTTCTTGTGCATAGCGAAAGATAATCAACCCATTCGTTCGATGCAATGGGTCAAATAGGCCTGTTAACCTGTGCCTGTAAAGGTATCTCCAGAGAACGGGCTTTGATCAAAGCTCGTTTTTTCAGTTTCATAATTCCTTCACCTTCGAAACCCATGGCACGATAGGCTTTCAAGCGCTTCGCGAACATGCGTGCGAGCATGGGCACCTCGCGATCGACATAGTCATAAATCCGAACCTCTTGTTTACCCGCGTGCTCTCGCAGGATGCGGCCGGCATATTGTTCCAATTTCCCTTCAGGAAATAACAGGTTTCATCCAAGCGCAGAGGATAGACTCCGAGGACGTGTTTGCCTTCGAGATGCTCGCTTAGGATCGTCGATTAAATAACTTTCCCATTTGTATGGGACTGTCATTCCGGCAGATTTTAAGCGGGAATCCATTTTATGCCGCCTGGATGCCCGATTAAAGCGCTCGGGCATGACGTTCAAATGAGTAAGTTATTTAATCGGCACTCCTTAGCGCAACGTGAGTCAGTGGAACATATTTGTACGCGGTGCATTTTTTCTCGGGCTTGGTACAAACGCCGGGTTGCCATTCATACTCGCAGACCGGACTATATCCCTTCTTTCCGGATTTCTGGCTGAACCAGTAGCGTGCGAAAATATCATCACGACCGCGAAACAAATCGGCAAACAGTTGGACTTTTGCTGCAGTAGGTGAATACTTGCTGAAGCCGGTTGCCGTAACGCTGGCCGCCTTTTCAATCATCGCGAGCTTGAAATGCAATTCTTTCAACACGAATAGAGCTCGAGCGCTCGCTTGCTCCAAGTGTGCGATCTCCGCTTCAGAATCCGCAATGGCTTTGAGTACTTGATAACGCTCATCCATAGTATGGAATTTTTAAAAAATCAGTGTCAGAAGCGTTGATCACCGGCGCCTCGCTTGCTTCGTTTCTGCCAACGCAGCGATAGCATCGAGCTTTTCCTTGATTTCAGGATGCACTTCACTTTTCTTCATTACGGTGGCTAACAAGTAAAATTTGTTTTTGGGCATCGCGTTGTTTTTGCCAATCATTTTATAAAAATCCTTGAAAAAAGGCTCTAAAACGACTTCGCTTGCTTTCGTACCAAGCAAAAAAGGAGTGTCTTTGAACGGCTGAGCAAATTCTTCTTGCAACATCCGCTTTTTTAGTAAATTAAGAACTTTCTCCATCTCCTCTGGAATCTGGCTTGAAAACAAGCTCATCTCCTGCTTCGCATCATCAACGCCCAATGAAGCGCGAACTTCCCGCTCACAAAATCGCAAGATCACCTCTGGTACGAGCAGATAATTTTCAATTTCACGCCGTCGCCACATCATTTCCACTAATGGCCCCTTTGTTCTTAGCTGCAAGTCGGTTTGATCCAGCAACAAAACGCCACGAAGTGATGGTTGTGCCGAGTGCAGAGCATAAAAATGATCACGCGCATGTTTGGGCACGTTGCCTACATAAACCACAAACGGCGATTCTAAAAAGCTCTTTGCCGGATGGTCCAAGACCTTCGCCCATTCCAGTAGAATATCGACATCCGTATAATCCTCGACATAAAGCACACCCGCCCGCTCTTGCGCCTGGAGATAATCCGAGCTGGGAATTTTAACCAAAGCCTTACGGAGTTGAGAAGCTTCTTGGCTCGTGACCAAGGGACGAGGGCTTTCGCCTAGAAAGGCGCAGATATTCGTATAGTCTGTTTCATCCATGATGACTTCGGAGTGCGTGGAAACAACGAGCTGGGCATCCCGCGCGCTGGCCAAGCGCCGCAACAATCTATAGACATCGCGTTGCCGAATAATTTCGAGATGCGCATCCGGCTCATCAAACAATAGGATAGAACCAGCCTGATCATATAAAAAAGCTAACAACAACAAAACTTGATGAAAACCGCTGCCTCCCATGCCGAGGTCGAGTTTCGTGTGTGAATTGCGACCGTTCGTTTTCGGCAACCCATTATAGTATTCTACTATAATTTCCCCGGTGCTGACGAATTGGGGCGTTAGCAGCTCAACCTGAAACAAAGTGGCAATATGATGCTTGAGTTCTTGCCAGTCAGTCTCGCTTTTCTCCGCTACATTCAGCAACAGGTTGCGTAGAATATCTCCGGCTCTGCCTTCGCTGATGCGAGTCTTCAAACTCCGCTCATTGACCTTATCTTCCGAGCGCTGAAGACCGGCTAAAGGTGGAAGGTGAACGATTGTGAGTTCTTTGGCTTCCTCCGGGACTGGCATGCGTTCTTCGCTCTCCGGCGCAACACGCATGGGGCGGCAATAAATTTGTTCTGGCCCTGCGTGCTCCAATTCCATACCAAAACTCCATGCTCGATCGCGTATTCTGCCTTCGACAAAAATTTCCGCTCGAATCTTTTTATTGTCGGAATCTTGTACTTCACAGTCGCGCCAAAGGAACTTCATGTCACGCAGCGGCAGAACGATCAAATCAGGTCTTGAAATCGCAACACCGGTGCGCAGCGTGGCTTTGCTTTTGGCTTTGCCCCGCTTCTCAAGCCATTTCGTCAAAGCCAACCGCCATACAGCAAGGGCTTGAATGGCAGTAGTCTTTCCGGAGTTGTTTGGTCCGGCAAAAACGATATGATCATCCAAGCTAATCGTAGCGTTGGCCAGCTTTTTGAAATTTTTGATTGAAACGCGAGTTATCATGACGCCACTCTTATTTTGATTATAGAATCTGGGCCTTCACGAGTTACCGGTTCAAAACTATTCTTACGGCTCAACAGCACCACGAGGCTAGAGCATCAAACTGCAACCAACTCCATGCGCACCGCCGGTCGATCAGTATGTGCAGGCGCGCGCAACAGGCTAGCGGGTAACGTGGCAACTGCAAAGGTATTGCCGAGCATATCAAAAAACTCGACGCTATATCCTGGTTCCAGCCCGGGCACATCATGACGTTCCACCACAACGCCGACATCACCGGCAAGCAGTCCCTCTTCCGGGACATCACGTTGCACAACGACTTCAGAATAAAGTTCGAAATTCATAGTATTCAAAAGATAATTAATCAGTTTGTCGGGTGCAATAATGGCATTTTGCGGATTGGGCAGCTTCATAGTCATGTCTCAAAAAGAACTTTTACAACAATTCAAAATACCTCCCCCTCTCCCACTCCGTAATCGTCCCAATATACTTCTTCCACTCTGCACGTTTGATAGCGGTGTAAACGTGAATGAAATCCTCGCCGAGCATTTGCACAATTTTCGAAGAAGCTTGCAAAGCGTCCAAAGCTGCATGCAAATCGCGCGGCACGGTCAAAGGCAATTCATAAGCATTGCCCGTCACTTGCGGCTTGGGTGAGAGCTTTTCCTGAATGCCCAGCCAGCCGATAGCCAATGCTGCGGCAATCACGAGATAGGGATTGCCATCTGCGCCGGGAATGCGATTTTCGAGACGGCTGGCATTGCCCTCCGCAGCAGGCACACGCAATGATACGGAACGATTGTCACATCCCCAGGAATCATTGATGGGCGCATAACTGCCGGGGCGCAAACGTTTGTAGCTGTTCACATGCGGGGCGAAAAAAGCCATCGCCGGATTCAAATATTGCTGGCAACCGGCAATGAAATGCTGTAAAAGTTGCGGCAATTCTTTTTCATCTGAACGGCGCGTAAAAATATTTTTGCCGTCTTTCCACAAACTCATGTGCAAATGAAAACTCGAACCGGCGGAATCGGCAAAGGGCTTGGCCATGAACGTGACGTGATAGCCGAGCTGTGCCGCAGTTTCTTTCACCATGTTGCGGAAGAGAAAAGTGTGATCGGCCATTTGCAGCGCGTCTTCATAGCGCAGGTTGATTTCAAATTGCCCCGGTGCATATTCCGAAAGCGTAGCTTCGAGCGGAATGCCCATCACTGCGGCGTGCTTTTCAAATTGTTCGAGAATCTTTTCAACCGAAACAATATGCAAAATGCTGTAAGCCTGTGTGCCGGTGGTGGTCGGCTGGCGGGTATCGCCGTGCAATAAATAAAATTCCAACTCCGAGGCGACTTTGGCAGTGTAGCCCGCTTCTGACAATTGGTTGAGAATCTTTTTCAGGATGAACCGCGGATCGGCAAAGAAAGGCTTGCCCTCGACCATGGCCTCAACGATCACTTGCGCGGTATTTTCTTTCCACGGTACGAGCGTGAGCGTGTCGAGATCGGGAATCGCGTGATAATCAGGGTCGCCGTGCTCCCACAACAAGCCGGTTTCGGCAATGGTCTCGCCTTCGATGTCCATCGCAAAAATGGATTGCGCGAAGCCGAGGCCGTTCTCGATACTTTTGAGAAAAATTTCCGCCGGCACGTTCTTGCCGCGCATCAAGCCGTTTTGATCGGTAAACACGAGGCGGACTTTTTTGCTTTCGTGTTGCCGGAGGAATTCTTCCACCTTTTCTTGCGCTGCGTTCACGCGGTCTCCATTCCTATATTGAGGCTTAGTTTTGAGGAGAAGTGTTGCAATCAATCCTCGCTAGCAACCGAGAATTTCATCTCCGTTGTTGATGAGCAATGACCGCTTGAATAAAATTTTCAAAAATGTTTTGCGACAGCTCATCCAAATCATGCGTGCGCTCGGGATGCCATTGCAGGCCCAACACATAATGATTTGCCTCTTCGCTCTGCACGGCTTCGATGATGCCGTCTTCCGACCAGCCAATCGGCTTTAGGCCTTTCCCCGGCTCGCGCACGGCTTGATGATGCTCGCTGTTCACTTGAAAGCGCGCCTCTTGTTGGGTTTGATTGAGCAGCGTGTCTGGCGCGAGGCGCACGCCATGCACAAAAGTTTTGGCGGGATCATCGACGTCGTGAGCGATGGGCGTCGCAAACTGGCTGGGCACATCTTGCAGAAGCTTGCCGCCGCGAAAAACATTGAGCGATTGAAAGCCGCGGCAAATGCCGAGGAGGGGCAATTGCTCCTCGTGTGCGCGTTGCAGCAGCAGCCAATCGAAACGATCGCGTTCTGCACTCACCGGGCCCAAATTCGCATGCGGCGACTCGCCGTACAATTCCGGATTCAAATCGCTGTGGCAACCGGAAAGCACGAGACCGTCGAGCAATGGCCAGATTTGATCGAGATAATCTTGCGACGCGATCAATGGCAAGATAATAGGAATGCCGCCGTGCGCATAAATCGCGGCGGTATATTTCACCGGCATGCGATAAAATTTTTCGTCCGGAAGTTTTTGGGCCTGAATGGCGATGATGGGTTGACGCATAGTTGCTCGATGCTGGTTGCTGGATGCTGGATGCTCTTGCTTGCATAACTAGCAGCGAGCATCAAGCAACAAGCATCCAGCATCGCTCATACTTGTTTCAAAGTTATTTTCACAACTTCATCGACATCCGCAACGGCATAATATCCGTCTTTCGCCGGGCCGCAATTGACGATTTTCGTGCCGGCGATTTCATCCACTCCGCGCGCTTCGTGGACGTGGCCGCAGACGACGAGCACGGGTTTAGTTTTGTCCATCCAACTGCGCACGGCGGTGCTGCCGACGTTTTTGCCGTTGTTGTTGCGGTCGACTTTGGTGTTGTGCGGCGGCGGGTGTGTAATCATAATCAAACGGGAATGGGCTTTGACTTTGTCATAGCCTTGCGCTAGAAAAAAATCCAATTGCTTTTCGGAAAATTCATACATATCGCCGCGCCACGGCGGCATCGCCGAGAGGCCGAAAAAACCGAAGCCGTTTATTTCCTGGCCGTGGGCATGCACGCTCACGCCGCGGCGATAGAGCATGGCATCGATATCGGAGCTGTCGCAATTGCCGGCAACCGTCAACACGCTCGGGCAATACAGCAAAGCCAAATCCAACAAGCCTTCCGCTTCTTGCACCGGGCCAAAGTTGGTGAAATCGCCGCCGATGATCAAAATATCCGGCTCCGGCTCGCGCCGGAGAATTTTTTCAAAGTTTTGGCGATGGCTGTGAATGTCAGTGATGCAAAGCAGTCGCATGAGAATTTCCTGGGCCTGAAGTGAACGGGTGCGATTTTATAAAATATACTTACGCCATTGCTTTGTTCAAAGCCTGATTTTTTATCGCTTGGTTTGGAGAGATATTTGTGATGACAGGGAGGGCGAATTCCGGGGTACTTGGCAAGGCAAAATGATCAAGGGCAAAATGATTTCAAAGGAAAAACCGGAAGCCGAATCGCCCGGAAAAAAACAAACCCGCTGCTGTTGCCAATTTGCCGGTTGAGCGCGAGGCGCTTGTAGGGCACATAAGCAATGAACGTGAGGCGATCGCTCAAGCCGTATTCGCCGTAATTGAAGTTGTTTTCGAAACGCAGCGCCAAGCCTCCGCTTGTGTTTTGTTCCAAAATCGCGCTGCCGAAACATTATAAGAAGTGCCGGGGCCTTTGGTGAAATTGGTTCCATGCTGCTCCACTGAAACCGGTGCCGGCGACGCTTTGTCCCAAACTATCAACGAGAAGAAGAAGCCGAAGCGGTTTTTAAATCGAAGCTGATGGTCGTGCCCACGTTGATCGCGCTGTGTACGGCGAGGCGGCTGCCGTGCAATTCCAGGATGCGTTTGGCAATGGCCAAACCCAGCCCCGCCCCGCCGGCAGCCCGGCCCCGGCTTTTTTCGACGCGGTAGAAACGCTCGAAAATGTTGGGCAAATCTTCCGGCGGAATGCCACAACCGGTGTCCACGACGCTCACCGTAAGTTTGCCGTGGTTAGCCGAACTGAGCCGCACTTGCACGCGACCCGCTTCCGGCGTGAAACGCAAGGCATTATCGATCAAATTGGATAATGCGCGCTCGATCAAGCCCAGATCCGCATGCACGCGCGACGATTCTGCGGCCAAGGCAGTTTGCAGATCGACCTTCAGCCGTTCCGCTTGCGGCTTGAATTTCATGACGACGTCTTGCACCAGCTCGGCCAGAACGAACGGTTCGAACTGCGGCTGCACTTGCTGCGCGTCGAGCTTGGAAAGCTCGAACAGCTCGCTCACCAGCTTGCCGAGCATTTGCGTGTTGTCCAGAATAATTTGCAAATAGCGCCGCCGCTCTGCCGGCGAAAGTTTTTCGTCTTTGATTAAAATCGTTTCCACATAACCTTGCAACGAAGCCAGCGGGCTGCGCAAGTCGTGCGAAACGTTGGCCACCAATTCGCGCCGCAAAGTATCGGTGCGTTTGAGCTCGTCCATATTCGCCACGATGGTATCCGCCATTTGGTTGAAGGCGCCGGCGAGTTGTCCGATTTCATCTTGCGAGGTGAGCGGAATGCGTTTTTGATAATTGCCCGCGGCAAACTGGCGCACGACGGCCGTCATATTGTGAAAACGCCGGGTGAGCAGGGCAAACAAAACCAATCCCAGCGCGCCGGTAAACCCCACGATTGCCAGAAAGTTCGTGGTAGTCGTGCGCATGATGTAACTTTCTTTAACCACCCTGGTGGCAGAATCGTATTGCTCGCCGCCCAAAATAACGTAAAGGTAGCCCTCCACTTCGCGGCCGATTTTGAGCGGCGCGGCGGAGAAAGTTTTCTGCCGGCCGGCGTGGCGAGGATCGTCTCCCATCATCGGCATGTCGTCATGGCCGGATAAGAACCGCCGCACCGGCGATAAATTCACGTGCGTACGTTGCACGGTTTTCCCGGGCTCGGCAAAAAACGCGAGAATCTTTCCCTCGCCATTCAACAAATAAATTTCCACGCGCGGATTCATCACCATCATGTAATGCATGGTGTGCTCGATGTTGGCGTACTCGATGCTGTCTTGCAAAAACGGGCTGAATTCTTTGGCGAGATCGCGCGCCAAGTTCACATTGAGCTTTTGCTCGGATTCGCTCACGAACTGCATGGAAGAATGCAGCGCTACGTAGGTGTGCACGGCGCCGAGAGCGGCGAGCAAAAGCAAAAACACCGCGGAAATTTTGCCGTAAAAGCTGCGCCAGAGCCGGATCATTCTGCGTTGTCCTCCCGCTCGGCAAAGCGATAGCCCATGCCCCACACGGTTTGAATATATTTGGGCTGTGCCGGGTCTTTTTCAATTTTGCTGCGCAAACGGTTGATGTGGGAATTTACCGTGTGCTCGTAGCCTTCGAATTGGTGGCCCCAAACCAAATCCAGCAGATCACTGCGGCTGTAGGCGCGACCGGGATGGGAGGCAAACAATGCGAGCAGATCGAACTCCTTCGCGGTTAATTCCAGGGCCCGGCCGGCGAGCGTGACTTTGCGCTTGGCGGGATAAATCTTCAGGTCATCGCATGCCAATTCTTCCGCCGCGTGTTGTTTGGCGGCGGTTTCTTGCTGCGCTTCGTGGCGGCGCAATAAAGCCTTGATACGCGCCATCAGCTCGCGGATGCTGAACGGTTTGGTGAGATAATCGTCCGCGCCCAATTCCAGGCCCAATACTTTGTCGAATTCTTCCGCTTTCGCCGTGAGCATGAGAATCGGCACCAGCGCATTCTCCGCGCGAATGCGCTTGCACACCGCAAGGCCGTCCATGCCCGGCAGCATGAGATCAAGAATGATCAAGGCGAAGCTTTGCTGCAAAGCGAGGTGCAAGCCGGACGGGCCCTCGGTCGCGCGCTCGAGATCGTATCCCCAATCTTTCAAATGAATCTCGACCAAATCGACGACGTGCGGGTCATCTTCAATAATTAAAATTTTATGCGAATGGTTCATTTCCCTGAAGGATAATAAAAATCTATCACGAAAGTATCACGAAACCATCAAATCGTAGCGCGGCAACAGCCGCAAGCGTAATATATCCATTGCAGCATTGGGAAACAATACGATTTCCGAGGTACGTTATGCGTCCACCACTCAGCTTTTTCCTTTTACGGAATGCCTCAGTATTGGTGGAGAGATGTAGCGCAGTCGCCCCCCGAGTGCAAGTAAGAGGCTTGCGCTACAATCATAAAAACCCCTTGCTTCCTCCAGCAAATTTCTGTATTTTAAGCCGCTGTTAAGGAATTATAAAGCTTCCGATTATTTGCTTGAAAATAAGCGGGACGAGGTTTGTCCCTCTTTTTTTATCCATTTCTATCAACCTAGTTCTTTGACAACTGGTAAACCGTTTCTGAGCTTGTAGTAACAGGCCGGATCAAAACCAGTCCTAATCAACCTCAATATTGGGAAGAGAAGCGCGCATGCTATTTCACAATTTGGCATGACGCGACCTGCCTCATTCCCAAGACTATTCAAGGAATGTAACATGAGGAAAGAGATTTTTATCAGTTCCTCCGTAAGCGAAACGAGGATTGCCATCCTTGAGGACTCCAGACTGGTGGAGCTTTTAACCGAGCGGCCGGAAAATGAGCGCATGGTAGGGGACATTTACCTGGGTAAAGTCGTCAAAGTGGTCAAAGGCATGCGTGCCGCGTTTGTGAATGTCGGTCACGAACAAGACGCGTTTCTTCATTTCAGCGACATCGGCGAGTCGCTGGTGGATTATCACGCGTTCTTAGATTTAGAGGAGACTTCGACAAACGGGCGCATGCAACAACCGGCGAGCAGCTATCACCGCCCGATTCCGAAAGAAGGGCAGGAAATTTTGGTGCAGATCATTAAAGAGCCGATCAGCACGAAAGGCTGCCGCATCACCACGGAATTGTCGATTCCCGGACGGTACATGGTGCTCGTTCCCCATAGCGACATGGAGGGTGTTTCCAAAAAAATTGAAAGCGTCAAAGAAAGACGCCGCTTGAAAAAAATCGCAGAAACGCTTCGCCCCCACGGTTTCGGCATGATCATACGAACCGTGGCCGAAGAGAAAGACGACGAGTCGTTGCAAGCCGATCTGGACAGCTTGAAAAAAACCTGGCACGGCATCGAACAACGGCTCAAACGCAGCAAATCGCCGGCGCTGGTGTACAAAGATTTGACCATGGCCTCCAGCGTTATTCGCGATTTGTTCACACTCGATATTCATCGCGTGGTCGTGGACTCGCGCAAGCTGCATCAAAACATCGTAAAATACTTGCACGAGGTCACCCCGCAGCTCATCGACCGCGTGGAATTATACCGCGGCAAGAAATCCTTGTTCGACTCCTATGGCATCGAGCAGGAAATTGAAAAGAGTCTTTCTCGAAAAATCTGGACGAAAAGCGGTGGTTACGTTCTTTTTGACCACACCGAAGCGTTGTCCGCAATCGACGTCAATAGCGGCAAATTCATGGGCAAGGGGCACCATGACGAAAATGCGCTCAAAATGAATCTGGAGGCCGGCAAGGAAATTGCCCATCAGCTCCGCCTGAGAGACATCGGAGGGATCATCGTCGTCGATTTCATCGACATGACCGATCATCGTTTTCGCAAACGCTTATCCGAGGAATTCCGGAAGGAATTGCGCAAAGACCGCGCGCAAACCAACGTCAGCCAGATCAGCGAATTTGGGCTGATCGAAATGACGCGCGAGCGCGTGCGGCCGAGCATCTTGTTTTCGTATTCCGAAACCTGCCCCACGTGCGAAGGCACCGGGCGCTTGATCTCGAAAGCCACCGTGCTCACCCGCGTGGAGCGCTGGCTGATGCGCTACCGCTTCGTCGGCAGTGAACGCAACCTCGCCCTGGTGGTTCACTCCGAAATGGTGAAATTTTTAACCCAGGGCTTTCGCAGCCGCATCCGCCGCTTGATGTGGAAATATTGGATGAAAATTGACGTCCTTCCCGACGACAAAATGAGCCTGGAAGATTTCAAATTTCTCTCCAAACACGACGGGCGGGAATTGGTGGTGTGATTAAAGCACCGCCACCCCTTATGTCCACCCCTCATGTCATTCTGGAAGAATCTTTTTAAGCACTTGGTAGAATGTCGAAATGAAGTGTCGCGCCCGTGCTTAAAAAGATTCCTACGGAATGACAGCGTGAGGAGGCAGTTCTCACTTAAAAATCGCCTTGACAAAATTCGCGGCTTTGTTTAGCTTTCCCAGCTTTGAAATTCAAGACCCACATTTTTCAATCAGGAGTTCTTCGATGTACGCGCTCGTGAATATCGCGGGACAACAATTTCGCGTGGAAAAAGACAAAACGATTAAAACGCAAAAGCTGGCCGGCGAAGTCGGTCAATCCGTTTCATTTGACCAGATTTTGCTGGTGGCCGACGGCGATCAAGTGCAAATCGGCGCGCCGATTTTGAAAGGCGCGGCGGTGCAGGGCACGATCGTGAATCAAACGCGCGACGACAAAATCATCGTCTTCAAGAAAAAGCGCCGCAAGGGCTATCGCCGCACCAACGGCCATCGCCAGCAGCGCACCGCCGTCAAAATTGATTCAATCACTTTATAATTTGGAGTGCAAAACTTCAGTTTTGCAATGCTAATTTGGATTGAGGAGTTCGCAACATGGCACATAAAAAAGGCGTCGGCAGCTCGCGCAATGGCCGGGACAGCAATCCGCAATTCCTGGGCGTGAAACGGCAGGACGGACAAGTAGTGACCGCAGGCAGCATCATTATTCGCCAGCGTGGCTCAAAAATCCACCCCGGTGAAAATGTTCGCCAGGCCTCAGACGACACGCTGTTTGCTTTGATCAATGGCAAAGTGCATTTCCATCGCTACGGCAAATACAAAAAACAGGTGAGCGTGATCCCGGGATCGTAAATAAAGTCCGGCTTGTGCCCGACTGAGCTCAAAAACTCAAAAGCTCGCATGCGCAAGTCCCGCTTCGCGCGAGAATCGTTATGTCTGAATCCTGACAAATTTCCCAGGCCAAGTTGATTGATGATACTTGGCCTTTTTTATTTGAATGGAAAGGAGCGTGTCATGAAAATTACGGTTGTCGGCGCCGGACACGTCGGCGCAACCACGGCCTTACGAGTGGCCGAAAAGCGTTTGGCGAATGAAGTGGTTTTGATCGACATTCTCGAAGGCATTCCCATGGGCAAAGGCCTCGACTTGTGGGAATCCGCGCCGGTGGAGGGTTTTGATTGCAAAGTGATCGGCTCGACCAATGATTATGCACTCACCAAAGATTCTGATTTGGTCGTAATCACCGCCGGCCTCGCGCGCAAGCCGGGCATGAGCCGCGACGATCTGCAAGAGAAAAACGCCGGCATCATCAAAGGTGTGACCGAGCAAATCGCCAATTATTCGCCGCAATGCAAAATCATTGTGGTGACCAATCCGCTCGATGTGATGACTTACGTTGCCTACAAAGTCAGCGGCTTCGAGCCCAATCGCGTGTTTGGCATGGCGGGCGTGTTGGATACGGCGCGTTATCGCACGTTCATCTCGATGGAATTGAATGTTTCGGTGCGGGACATCAGCGCGTTGGTGCTCGGCGGCCACGGCGATGACATGGTTCCCCTGCCGCGCCTGACCACGGTCGGCGGCATTCCGCTCACGGAATTTTTGAGCTCGGATCGCATCAACGCCATTGTCGATCGCGCGCGCAACGGCGGCGCGGAAATCGTGAAATATTTGAAAGAAGGCAGCGCCTATTATGCCCCCTCCGCTGCCGTTGCCGAGATGGCCGAATCCGTCGTGCGCGATGCCAAGCGCATTCTCCCCTGTGCCGCATGGCTCACCGGTCAATATGGCTTGAAAGACGTCTATGTCGGTGTGCCGGTGAAATTGGGGAAGAACGGCGTGGAGCAGATTTACGAATTGAATCTGAACGACACCGAAAGAAAAATGCTGCACGAGTCGGCGCAGCATGTGAAGGAGAGCATTGCGAAGCTGAAGTTGTGAGGTCTTGGACGGCGATCCAGAACCGGTTGCACAAGGGGTTCTGGATAAACGTCGTGACAAGCAGTTCCGACGTACGCTATATTTGCTTCGATCGGTTCTAAATCACTTTGATAATGAGTCAATTGCTTATTGAATTGCCGCAGACATTACATCATCAATTGGAAACGCTCGCGCAAAGCGAAGGAGTGTCGTTGAGTCAATACATTACGTTTGCCCTCACCCGTCAAACAACACTGGCTTATACTGTGCGAGCAGTACCGGAAAACGACCTCGCTCAACAACGTACTGCTTTTGCCACCTTGCTTCAAAGTCTGGGGAAGGTCAGTTTTGCAGAAATCGACCAAGTCATGCAAGAGCGTGAAGTCGTCGCAGCGGAATCGGGCTTAACGCCTGAAGTGGTCAAGCTACTACAGGGTAGAATTGCGCAGCAACAACATTCTGCATAAAAATCGCCACGGTCTTTGCGTCAACAGAAGCCATTAGAGGCGTGGTATGAGCACTTTAGTTCTTGAGGCCGAGCCCGCAGCCGTTCAAGTCATCATCAACGATGAAAGACTAATCGTCGAGCTTGCCGATGGCCGCAGCATTGTAGTGCCACTCGCATGGTATCCCCGCTTGCAATATGGCACTAGAGAAGAACGGCAAAATTGGCAATTGCTCGGAGAGGGCTATGCCATTGAATGGCCTGATCTTGACGAGCATATCGGCATTGAAGGGCTTCTGGCCGGCAGGCGAAGCGGCGAAAGCACAAAGTCTATCGAGCGTTGGCTTGCCAAGCGCATGTTTCGCAATGCAGATATGGATAAACAAGAAGTTGCTGTTTGAGAAAAATTGAACAGCACCCGGTCACGTTGCTGTACGATTCAAAGCGACTTGCATATCAAAATAAGTTAACTTACTTTTCCGACGTGCTTTTCGAATCATTCTCAGAAATAAAAATAGCCTGTTAAAGAGGTTGAACCATGACCGACAAAACCTGCTCGCAATCTGCCGTCATCAGAACTGATCGGGGTCTTACTATTGCTGGCACAAGAATAACCCTATACACCATAATGGACTATCTTAAACTTGATTGGCCGGCAAAATTGATTCGAAACGATCACGCATCACGCCAAAAATTTGTTGGGCTTTGAATTTCTTGCAAACCGTTTGTGAAGTCAATGGATCAACTAATGGGAAGGACGCCAATCCTTAACCTTAACATGCCGGAGGAAGTATGAAATTATTCAACAAACCCCTGAGCGAGTACTGCCAGTTTGCCAAAACGGGAATTTACCTGCTGGCGCTCGTTTCCGTGATTCGGTTTCTGATGAAACCGGTGTTCAACATTCCCTATTCGCAGGGCACGCATTTTACCAGCGTGACGATTCTCACGATTCTGCTGATGATTTATTATGCGGTCCGCGCCAATGCCGCAGGATACGGCTATCGGGATTTGTTGGGAATCGCGGCGGTCATTGCCTTGTCGACCGCCGTCATGATCATTCTTGGCATTGCCATCGATGACTTTGGCGGCATCGATACCTATTATACCGATCTCGAACACGGCGGCAACTTGAATCCGCTCTTGCATATCGGCGGGCATATTTTGGGCGGCATCATCGGCAGCCTTTTTCTCTGGGGTATCGGCTCGCTGGTTTATTATATCGCCAACATGAGCCGCAAAAAAGCGGTGGTGTGATCGAAGGCAAATCAACTCGTCTCAAAAAAATAAAGCTCCGCCAAATTTAAGCGAAGCTTTATTTTTTTGAAATAATAGAAATCGAATCTCCTTTGGCGGCGTAGCTCAACCCCGAGGACAAACATACAACCTCCAGGGCCTCTTTGATATGAGACGTTTCGATTTTCCCGGTGAAGGTTAAATTTTCTATGCCGGTCTTGATCTGAAGTTGCACCCCGGCTTGCCGCTGAATTTCGGCGAAGACTTCTGCCAAAGGTGTGCTTTGAAAATGCAAGACCCCAGACATCCAACCGATTTTTTCATCTTGATTAAACTCTTGCGGTGCAGTCGGCGGGTTATTTTTGATGACGGTGCTTTCCCAACCAGAAACTAAAATAACCGGTTCCTCTGCAAACTCATGCGAGGCAACACTGACTCTACCGGTGAGGCATGCAACTTCGACTTTATTGGCGCGAGCCTTAACGTTAAAACTGGTTCCCAATACTTCCGTATTAACAAAGTTCGATTGCACGGAAAACGGTGCGCCGCTTTCAACTTTGAAAAACCCCTCCCCTTCAAATCGCACCGCGCGTTTTTCACTCCAAGTGCGCTTATTGTATCGCAGCGTCGATTCCGCATTGAGCGTCACTTCCGAGGCGTCGAGAAGCAATGCCACTATTCTTTCTCCACGCGGCGCCGTGATCGTCACAATCTGGCGGGCTGACCACCAGGCATAACTACCAATCAGGATCACCACAGTTGCGGCAACGGCATATATTTTCCAACCCACGCTTGGTGTGAAGCGCCTGGATTTGGATTTCGGCTGCAAATAGCATTGCCGGCTGATTTCATGCCAACGCTCTTCCTGCAAAAGCCCTTTTTGCAAAGATATGGTTGCGGATTCCTGCCAGAGATTTTTTAAATCCTCGAAGAACTGCTTTTCCTGCGGATGCGCGTGAATCCATTCTCCAAACTCCCGATGCTCGTCAGCGGAAAGCTCATCGGCAATCCAGCGACCGAGAAATTCGTCTTCATGGTATTTGTTGGTATCATTCATGGCCATGGAATCACGCTTGGCTTTATTTACCGGATTGAGAGGGTGTTGGATAGATGGACTATTGGATTGTTGGATCGATGGAGTTTTGGAACTCAGCACTGCAAAAATCCAATGATCCAATAATCCAGCAGTCCAACGATCCATTGATCCGTTATTTCAAAACATAATGCTGATCCCCGGCGCGATCAATCTTTCCAAAAATGTTTGGTCATATGGGAAGCGGCTGAGCAATTTCGGGTCGAATAAATCTTTACCCAAATTGATTTCCCTGACGTTTGCTTGATTATAAACATTGAGCACGTTCAGATAAGTAACCAGTTTAACTTTGCTGATTCGCCATGCTTTTTGAATTTTTACGTCGAGCGAATGATAGGAAGAATATCTGGCGCTGTTTTTAGCGCCGGTTATAAAATAAACATAGTCGTTATCGTTAAACCCGGCGCTGTCGCCAGGCACGTCGATGGCGGCCGGTGTAAACGGGTCGCCGCTGTGAAATCGCCAGAGGGCGCTGATGCTGCACCCGCGCCAAAACTTGAATACACTATTCACATTGAGGGCATGGGTTCGATCGAAATCTCTTGGAACGGTTCTGCCGAGATCATCGGTCATGCGGTTTTTGCTGAGCGAATACGCCAGGCTGACGAGGTGGTCTCGCGCATACTTCGCTCTGATGAAAATCTCCATGCCTTTGGAAGCGCCGGTCTGCGTATTAAAGGGAATATCGACGATCACCGGATTCCCCAGGCGCTGGTGAAGGTCAAATTGGAAATCATCGTTCAACCGAACATAGTCTTTAAAATAGGCGTCGAGATTGACGTTCAGGTTCTTTCGTGTGAATGAAAGGCCGCCTACATAATGAATGCTCTTTTCCGGTTTTGGATCGAGCGCCGTCGCTCCCAGATAGGTTTTGAGCTTGTGAAAATTGTCCGGTTGATAGTACCAGCCGTAAGCCAGCTTGAGATTCAGGTGATCTGAAAAGTTGATTTTCACCGCGCTGCGGGGCGCGAATTGCGGCTTGCCGGTAAAGCTTTGTTCCGAAACGCGAAAGCCGAGGAGAAAATTCAGCCGCTTGGAAATGGTCCAGGTGTCCTGAAGATATCCGGATAGCGTGTGCCCGCTGATTTTAGTACTCAAATACAGGGTGTCAACAATTGCCCTTTCCCGAGTGGTTCGCAAGCGGTCGAGACGAATATCATCGTAGAAGTACGTTCCGCGAAAGCGATTCACCTCCAGGCCAAACTCCGCCAAATGCTTCTCGGCGGCTTGCCAGAGATTTTGTTGGCGAAAGGTAAAAATATCGGACTCCTGGTCGTCATAATTCCGGCGGCGGATTTCATTGAAGACATTTAGGTCGAGCGTAAACTCGGCATTTTTTGATAATTTTTGCAAACCCACGGTGTTCAAAGAGGAAAGACGCTTGCCGGCCAGCCAGCGCCAATTCACCCAGCCATAAGCATTCTTTCTCGAGCTGTGAACATATTCCGGTTTTCTAAAATTGCTCGCCCCCTCGACCGCTTCGATATCATCGATGGCATACAAGAAATTGAATGCAAGGTGATGATTCGGATTAATGCGGTAGTCCAGTTTATTCCAGAGATCAAAATTTATCGGCACGATTTTGTCTGCGGAGCCAACGATAACATTTTCCGGCGTATGCAGGCCGGTATCCACGGTGAAGAGAGTCCTGGATAAAAAATCGAAATTCGTTCGTCTCACGCTGAGAAAATAGTTCAGCTTATCACCGATTCGCTGATTAAAGAACAATCCCGTACGCAAATAATCAAAGGTAAACTGCAGGGTATGTTTGGCGACGGAATTGACGGTATTGATCTCGATCACCCCGGACATCTTCTCCGGATATTTGGCGGAAAATCCGCCGGTGAGCAGCTTGAGGTGTCGAACTTGCTCGGTATTGATAATGCCATAAGCGCCGTCGAATAGTTCTTCGAGATGGAAGGGCTCAAAAATGGGCATATTGTCCAGGAAAACTGCGGTTTCATCCGGGTTGCCGCCTTTGATGTGGGGCTTGGCGCTGAAGTCGGTGTTCGAGATGCCGGGCAGCACCTGCACGCTGCGATAAACATCTTTTAGAAAATTAGCGGAGGCGAGAATTTCTTCCGAGCTTAAAACATGCACGGAAGGTTCTGCGGCGCTGATTTCGATAACCGCCGGGGTGATTTCAATCGCTTCCAATTGCACCGGCCGTTGCTCCAGGGCAACATTCAGCTCCGTATCTTTAACCAGCCCGAGGCGTTTGGAGGATTTCTTATATCCCAGCATTTCGAAGTCAATATCATAGATGTCCGGTTCCAGACGTTCAATCTTGTAAAAACCGGAACTATCCGAGGCATCGCCCTTCAAGAATCCTCGCACAATGACGTTCACGTAGGGTAATCCCTCGCCGGTCTGATGATCGATGATCGTGCCGCGCAGGACATATTTCTTCAGTAGAGGTTCTGACGCCGGAAATAAAATGACGTTGTTCGCCTCCGGCATTTTGAACGATAACCCGGTATCCTTCAAAATGATCTCCAGCGCCACGGAAAGTTTTTTATCCTGGAAGGCTGCGGTTACGAAAACGCTGTCGACCATTTGATCGATATAAGAAAACGTTAAATGGAACCGCTCTTCGAGGTCAACTAAAACTTCTTTTAGATGGACGCTTTTATAATTGCCGGATATCAGCGCAACCGCGCGCTCTTGAGCGGCAGCACTTTCTGGCCAAAGCAGCCCAAGACAGGCTAAGAATGCGTAAGACTTGCATTTCATTTTCATGCTTAAAAATTAACCAGTCCTCTTGAGTTGTGCAAGTCTTTTTTAAACTAGCATTCTTTTCAGCATTTTCTCTTCTCCTTTTCGTTAACCTTCGTATAGTGTGAGATCAATCTAAAAATTGATGCGAACGCCGATTTGATTTGCTACGAAATATGGGATAAAGGGTTGGCTCCTGGCCTTGCCATGATGGCGGCGCACCAGAGTGTTAGATACCCAATATCCAATCGCGCCGCCAACAACCACATCGGAAGTCCAGTGCTGCCGGCCATGCATTCTCTGCAACGCAACGGAAATAGCAAGTGTGTACGCAGGGTATTTGATCCACCACCGGTCATGCTGTTTGGCAATAACGGTCGTTACGGCAAATATAGCGCTGGTATGGCCGGAGGGGAAAGAGAGATACTTATGCGCTTTGCTGAATTTGAAGAAGTTGAAATCATGTGCGCCTTTTTCGGTATAGGGGCGTGACCGCCCAAACAACCCTTTGCTCGAAGTGGTTATAAATCCGGTGATAATGGAAGATTCAATCACCAGGCGGGTTGTTTCCAGAAGTTTCTGATCGTTGAAGATAATTCCACTAGCGAGCATTGTTGTCGTAAGTCCTGCCAATATTCTTCCGGGACCGATCTGGTTATACAAGTCGCCCAGATCAGCCAGCCCCTCTGCCGGTTTCAAGTAGGCCTGATGCCCTTTGAGAGCAAATTCTTCATCCGCCGTAGCATCAAGAACATGAACCAATCCGGCGTTCAAAGCCAGAAAAGCGGCAAAATGAAGTGCATCATTCCTGGACATCCTGAAAGGGGATGAGGCCACATGCCAAACGTCGTCTGCAACAGTCGATACCAAAGATTTGTTCGGGTTACTTTGCGATGAATCTTCCACAACCATTTGTGAAAAGCCCACACCCGGCACAATGATCAAAGCGATCCAAATCCTCGGCATGAACCATGGTCTCATCATCATGAGCATTCCTTTCTTTATTATTCTTCATTCTGGTGAAACACAATATAATAAAAAACTGAACTGTTGCTGAATTTCAATTGCGGGAACGATAGGTGGAACTCCATTCGCGCCGTCAGTGCTATGACACGAAAGCCGAATGGAGTCCACATATCCCTGCGCAGGTTGCGTTTGAGCACTACGGCAATGTTGTGAAGATGCCCTCCGTGATGGTCGTGTTTCGGTTTGGCGATATCGCCAGCACTTCGGCGTTGTACTTCGTGTTTGGCGTAAGAAAGGTCGGCGGAACCTGCAGGCTCGTGACCGAGGCCAGGAGGTCGACGGCCATCACAACACCGAGAGCATCGTTCGAGACGGTGACCTGGTAGCTCGCAATTCCCGGAATGGGATTCCATTTGATGATGGTGTTGTTGCGATCCACCAATTCGCCGTTCGAAGGCGAAAAGACGGGCGCGGCCGGGAGGTCGTGCGACAGCATTGCCGAGCCCACGAGCCGGTCTCCCTTGAGCGTTCTGCCCGCGAATTTATAGCTCCCCGCCGGGAACAGAGCCAGGGTCTCGGAGGGCGAAGGCTCGGCGCTCTCGAAGCGCAACTCGGTGAGGCCGAGTTCTTCGAAATTTCTATCGGCCTCGAACTCAAGAATCTCCTTGTTGTCGGTTCCGAGAATCTTGACCCGCTTCCACGCTTCTGCATCGAAGTAAACCTGGATGCCCGCGTCGTCAGCCGTGGAATTATACTCGATCCACATATACTGAAAAGCGAAGGGGACCTGAGCCCCGGAGACATCATTGTCGTCGCCTGATTTCAGAAGTGACTGTTCATCTGCATTCGGTGTTTGTTCTGATGCTGTCGGCTTTTTTTCACAGCCGGCAAATAGAATGAGCCCGGATAAAAGCAGGGCGGCATACCAAAGATCATGTGAATTTTTCATGGTGGTTCTCCTAAAGGTTAATCAATGTGAATCGGCTGTTCGGTTCGTAGCCTAACTGTGGATTCATGGGCGATGGTTTGACCAAGCATAAAAATCACCCTTGTTTTTTGGCGTATAGCTGCGTAGATTTTATACGTCACCTTTAAGGAAAAAAAATGGAAACGAAACTCACTTTGCGCATGGACGAGAAGATCATCCATGCCGTCAAGAATTACGCGCAGAGACAAGGCGTCAGCTTGTCCAGGGTGGTTGCCGATTACCTTCAAATGATATCAGTTAAAGCCCATTCTGCCAAAAGCCGGGCGGCGTTTAAGCCGGCGCCAATATTTTCGGAGATTACCGGCGTTCTTCAGAAAACTCCTCGCTGCAAAGGCTTGCGAAAAGAGTATCACGACTATCTCGAGGAAAAATATCTTTGAAAAAGATTATCCCACCAACCTTTTGCCGATTCTGACTCCGGATGAATTTCTCGCCTTGTTAAAATCCGAGAGTGCTGAACCAGGCTCGCCATAACCAGTCTTTTCCTACAGACTTTTTCCGAAGTATTCCATCATGAATATCTCCCCATTTTGTGTTTCGGTTTGTTAAAGAACTACCTCGGCTGTTCAGGCGCGCTAAAAACCGAGGCCTTCGGGCAGCACACGGATCAAAAACGCACGCTGGAAAGCTTTGTCCGTGTGCGTTTTTGATCCGTGTGTAGTCCCAAAAACTTTCAGAGTTTTATTCTGCGTTTGTGCGCCTTATGGCTTAAAACTCCCAACTCACGCCGGCGAAGGGCATAATGCCAAACCAGGTTTCTTTCGCGATTTCATGGCGAAAACCGGCAGGATTTGACGCTAAAACATCATGATCGTAGCTGCTGATATTTTCGTGATTATATAAATTGATGACGTGCAGGAAAACCGTGACCTTGCCGCTCGAAGTATAAAAATGCCGGTTCATGCGGGCGTCCAAACGTTGGTAAGACGGGTAACGGCTGCCATAAAATTTGCCGTAATCATGATAATAAGCAAAAGAGCCATCCGCCCGTTGCAGGCGTTTGACCTCAAAACTCGTATACGGCCAACCGCTGCGATATTGCCAGGCAAGATTGAAATGCCATTTTTTATTGAGACGATAATTCGCGTCGATATTGACGGTGTGGCGCTGATCCCAGGCGCGAGGCAATTCTCCGATCTGCTTGACAAGTCTTCCGGCATATTGAATGTCCGTCACCTCGTCCTTTGCCTCGGATAAAACATAACTCAACCACCAGGAAAATTTGTCGCCGGTGTCGCGTTTTAAATAAAGCTCCATTCCCTTTGAAGTTGCTCGATCAGCAGACAACTTGATCAAATCATCCCTGACTTCGGGAAAAAATTCATCAATATCTCGAAAGGTAAAATAGGCCGCCGGAAGATTGCTCATCCTTTTATAATATCCTTCCGCGCGAAAATGAATGCCGTTGTTAAACAGGTGCTCGAAGCCCAGCGTAAAATGTTTCGCCAGCTTCGCCGGTTGATACGAAGTTTCTTTGAATTGAATATTCAATTCGTCGAGACCTTGGGTTTGATAATAATATCCCCATCCGGCCCGCAAAAAGGTGGTTTTGGCCAACGAATAAACCAGGCCGAGGCGGGGGCTCCATAATCTATCATTGGTGTGGGAAGCATAATCATATCGAATGCCGGCCTCCAGCGCCAACGGAGAGAGAAGTTGAAAACGGCTCGACCAATAAATTCCAGCCTGACTGCCGGTTTGGGTTTGGTCCGCTTTATATCCTTCGCGTTGCTCGATCAGGCTGTCA